>Ga0209318_1000249_pt1 | contig 56336 bp, 53 predicted proteins | sample RifGroE1_FD_183999 | JGI IMG/M metagenome (GOLD analysis project Ga0209318, IMG submission 183999) | Groundwater microbial communities from Rifle, Colorado, USA - Groundwater E1 (SPAdes) (version 2) | ecosystem: Environmental > Aquatic > Deep subsurface > Groundwater | place: Rifle, Colorado... | reverse complement strand
TGCGATGAGCATAGCAAGTCGGTGGTGTGGTTCGGGGGTCCTGCACATATAGAATGCTTCGAACCGCATCATTGGCCTCGTTCTGGCGGTAGCGCCTGCCTCGGTCAGCTTCGGCTTTGCGTTCGTTGGCTCTCTGGTCCGCTAACGCTTGTACCAGTTGTGCTTGTCTGGCGGAGACGATCGCCTGTCTTTCCTCGAACGTTTGTTGGGGGAGGAGGAGGATCACGACGATCAGAACGGTGACGATGAGCGCAATGCCAATAATAAACCGAAACGTAATCTTCTGTTGGTTCATGAGCTTCTCCTTGCTAGCGAGCGTGGTTACTGCGTGACTAGAGCTAGGCAGTTGTAAAGGGATATTTAAATCGTACCACATGGCTTTGATAAGTCAAGGCCATAGCCTGGAAACGCAGCCCAGCCCCATAACGAACAATCCGACCGAGCCAGTAAGAAATAAATAAAGATGAGGATATTTATCCGGTAACCCCGAAAGAGCGAAGCTCTGATGGGGCTTGCAAATATCTGGGCTGAGGCCGTAAGGCCGATGGGTCCCAGATTTTGTTCGGATACAATGACGAATCTTTATATTATTTCTCTGGCGAGTGGAGCTTGTGAGCGATGGGGCTGGGCGGAGTGCCGATTTTAGGATATTATTAAAACAATATGGATGAACAAAAACAAAAAATAACGGCCGAACATTTTTATAAATTTTTTCAATGCCCTCATTGGATTTGGTATGACGTTTATGGTGATGCCAAGAATAAGAAAGCCGTCCCACCGTTATTAGATTTAATTTATAAGGGGAAACTTCCGAATGCTAATAAATACATTGAGAATCATAAGAAATTTGAGATAATCAAGCCAGAATTGATGCAAGACTTGGATGAGGCACTTCTAGCCACAGTTCAAATGATGAAAGAAGGTAAGAACATCTATCATGGTGTCTTAATGTATGAAGACTGGGTCGGTATGCCTGATTTATTAGAAGCTAGGCCTGGAAAGTCCGATCTTGGCGAATATCACTACGTGCCTTACGATATACAGTCATCGCTCGATCTCAGGGATGAGGTTAAGTTTCAGCTAATATTCTATGCCTTGATTTTGGAAAAGATACAAGGTATTCGTCCTGAAGAGGCCTATGTTATAGATCCGCAAGGCAACGAGAGATCTTTTGTGATAAGTGAGTTTCTGGATCAATTTCAACTAACACTTGGTCAGATTGAGAAAATACTTGAGGGTGAGAAGCCAGCACCTTTTCTAAAGCGTACTTGCAAACGAACTCCATGGTATTCTCTTTGTCTTTCGGAAACAGAGGGTTGCAACGATGTTTCACTTATATTTAAACTGACACAAGCCGATCAGAGAAAATTATACGAAATCAATATTAGAACCGTTGATGAGTTAGCCAAGGCCGATGTAGACGAGATGCAATCTAAACTAGAAGATTGGTCATTTGATAAGATTGTTCGTTATAGCAATCAGGCCAAGTCATTGGTCAATGATGAGCCTATTTACTTAAGGAAAACAATCTTTCCGAAAGTCAAAAATGAAGTGTACTTGGATATTGAAAGCGATCCGCTTAAAAATTTGGATTATCTGCTGGGTTATATCGTAAAAAAAGAAGGCGACGAAAATGAGCCGGAATATATAGGACTTTTCGCTAAGGACAAAGAGGAAGAAGAGAAGAACTGGAAAAAGTTTTTAGAATTTGTTGCTGGCCTGGAAGATTTTGTGATTTATCATTATGCATTTTATGAGAGGGAAGTGTTTGATCGTCTGGCATCACGCTATGGAGCACCCGCAACACTTATCAGTAAATTTAAAGAAAATACAATTGATTTGCACGCGACAATCGTAGAATCAGTTGTCTTGCCATTATATTTTTATAGCTTGAAAGATGTTGCCGGGTATATTGGTTATAAATGGGATAACGCTGAGGCCGGTGGTGCTGAATCCATTGTCTGGTATAACGACTGGGTAGAAACAGGAGATAATGCCATAAAGAAGAAACTCTTACGTTACAACGAAGATGATGTTCGGGCTACGCAACTAATTAAAGAATGGCTCATGGAGCAAAGACCTCGCAAGCAGAGAGAAAAACTGGAAGACTAAAATCGCTAATGATATTTGAGAGTACGCTGTCTTTTTCTGCTGAAAAAGCATCTCTTACTCGCGCCGTCGCGCTCCGTAAGCCTCTCAAATATCATTAGCGATTTTAGTTACAATTATTATTGAGACACAAATCACAAAGCCAAGGAATAAGATTTTTGAGAGGCTTTTGGAGAACGGCCGGTCCAAGACTAGAATACAATGGCGGCCTTTTTGGCTTCAAAGACCGCCATTGTATTCTAGATACTCTCAAAAATCTTATTCCTTGGCGATCGCCAAGCCCTTGCTATGGCTAGGCGGAGTATTCTCGTCTTGCTTTTAGTTTGTTAATGTGATTTAATCATTTCTGTAAAACGTTTTTAAATATTTGTGAATAAATTTATCAAAACATTAATTATCGTTGTCATCGCGTTAGTTCTCTTAGCCTTTGTTTATCCTCAAGGTATAAATAAGAGCATTGATTGGATCAATGCCAAAATATCTCTGAAAATCAGTCATGTCTATAATAAATCATTTCATCTTGGTTTGGATTTGCTTGGCGGAACCCATCTTTTATATCAAGCGGATCTGTCAAAGATTGATGCGCCTGGAAAGAGCGATGCAATGCAGGGCATCAGAGACGTTATTGAACGTAGAGTTAATTTCTTCGGTGTAGCTGAACCTCTAGTTCAGATTAGCGGGCAGGACAGATTAGTTGTCGAATTAGCTGGTATCAAAGATGTTAATACGGCTATTCAAATGATCGGAGAAACTCCTTTTCTTGAGTTCAAAGAACAAAAACCGGATTTTGATGTCATAGTTACCGCTCAACAAAAAGGAGAGAGGCTTAATGAAGATCCATTTCAATCATCTGGTTTAAATGGCACGCACTTGACTAGGGCAACGGTCATTTTTGATAATCAGACATATGTACCTCAAGTTAGTTTGAAATTAAATAACGAGGGAGCAAAACTATTTGCGGAGATAACTAAGAGAAATATTGGAAAGACTGTAGGCATTTATCTTGATGGCGCACCGATTAGTCTGCCGGTCGTACAAAATGAGATACCAAACGGCGAAGCCGTTATTACCGGAAAATTTACAGCCCAAGAAGCCAAGCAATTGGCGACGAGATTGAATTCGGGGGCTTTGCCTGTACCAATTAAATTGATTTCACAGCAAACCATCGGTGCAACACTCGGCATGGAATCATTAGCTAAAAGTCTGAAGGCTGGAATTTGGGGTTTAATTCTGGTCGGTTTATTCATGATCGCATTCTATCGTTTACCAGGAATAATCGCGGTGCTGGCGTTACTGGTATATATTCTTATAGTCTTATCATTCTATAAGTTAATACCAGTTACGCTGACTCTTGCTGGCATTTCTGGTTTTGTTTTGTCGCTGGGTATGGCTGTCGATGCTAATATTTTAATATTTTCTCGTATGCGTGAAGAGCTTAAATTAGGTAAGACGCTGAATCAGGCTATTCATGAGGGCTTCTCTAGGGCTTGGTTGTCGATTAGAGATGGCCATATTACTACATTAATCGGGGCAGTAGTGTTATATATATTTACGACCTCTATTGTTAAAGGATTTGCCCTGACATTGGGTATCGGTGTCTTAACTAGTTTATTTACAGCAATAGTGATTAGTCGAGCATTTCTAGAGTGGTTTACCAGTCCGTGGTTTGAAAATAAAAAAGGATTATTTTAATTACTATGAAGGCAATATACAAAATAGTATTCATATTTTCTGTAGTCATCACGATTGTAGCTATTGTCTGCGTCTTTAGTTATGGTTTAAAACTGGGCGTTGACTTTAGGGGTGGAAGCATAATCGAACTTGAATTTGCAAATGCTCGACCACAGATAGGCGAGATCCAGAAAGAATTAGACGGATTACAGTTAAAGGAATTAAGTATTAATTTTGCTGGTACCAGTGGCGTTATTATCAAGACTTCAGAATTGTCCGAAGCTGCTCACCAGCAGATTTTGATAAATCTAAAGACAAAATTTGGCGAGACAAATATTGACGAAAAAAGATTTGACTCCATAGGCCCAACTATTGGTCAAGAATTAAAAAGCAGAAGTATCCTAGCCATAATTATAGTTTTAATTGCTGTCATTATTTATATTGCTTTAGTCTTTAGGAAACTATCCAGAACACTATCACCATGGGCTATGGGTATCTCCGCAGTTGCGGCTCTAATTCATGACGTAGCCATACCAATGGGAGTGTTTGCTATTTTAGGCAGGTTTTATAATGTTGAGATGGGCGCGATATTTTTAGCTGCAGCTTTGACGATCCTAGGTTATTCAGTTTCTGATACAGTTGTGGTATTTGACAGAGTTAGGGAAAATATAGTAAGAGGTAAAGCGAAGGAAGATTTTGGGTTGACGGTTCATCATAGTATTATGCAGACTCTTTCTAGATCATTGAATACAACTTTTACGACACTATTTGCCTTGATCGCCATATATCTATTTGGAGGTGAAAGCGTGAAGTATTTTGCATTAGCATTAATTATTGGTATATTTCTAGGCGCCTATTCTTCCATATTTATAGCTTCGCCGATTTTAGTCTGGTGGACGAATCGTAGAAGAAGGCCATAATTGCCCTATTTGACGGCAATTGATAATAGTGATATTATAAATAAGCTTAATAAAGGCTATGAAAAAAGGTACAAATAACACAAATATCGATAAAACGGTCGCAATGTTAGTCAGATCTCTTGCTACAAGAAATCGGGATATTATTACCCGACGTTTTGGTTTAAAAAATGGCAAGAAAGAAACCCTCGAATCTATAGGTAAAAACTATGGTATTACTCGAGAAAGAGTCCGACAAATAGAAGAAACAACTCTTGGTTCGTTAGCCAAGACCGTAGCCACTCATGGTGAATTTCAGAAATATCTTTCTGATGCCAAGGATATCATTGTAAAGAATGGAGGAGTGATAAAAGAGACAGATTTATTCGAATCTTTTACTGGCACATCCAAAGAAAACGCAGTCAATGCGGCCCTAGTATTTTCGTTGGCTCTTGATAAGGATGTAGTAAAATTTGCCGACAATGACCATTTCCATGGTTTTTGGGCATTGAGTGACGGTCATTTAAATAAATTCAAAGATGCTTCGTCCAATATTGTCGCTCAGTTATCTAAGATCGGAAAAGTTATTCCCAAAGAAGAGTTTCAGAATATTGCCGATAAACATATCTCAGATTCTAAAGGCGCTGATTTAGTACTAACACTAAACAAGAATATTAGCTCAAATATATTTAATCAAGTTGGACTTGCAAGCTGGTCCGAGATTTCTCCTAAGGGTGTTAGAGATAAAGCCTACTTGGTTCTGAAAAAAGAAAACAAGCCTAAGCATTTTAGCGAGATAGCTAAACTGATTAATACATATGGCTTTGACAGCAAGAAAGCCAATGTCCAGACGGTTCATAATGAACTAATCAAAGATATAAGATTTGTACTGGTTGGCAGGGGTATGTATGCTCTGAATGAGTGGGGCTACAAACCTGGCACAGTCAAGGATGTACTTGTTGATATATTAAAGAGTCACGGTAAGTCACTTACCAAAGCCTCTCTTGTCGCCAAAGTTATGGATTCAAGAATGGTTAAAGAGAACACAATATTACTAAATCTCCAAGATTCTAAAGTATTTGCTAAGAAAGACGACGGTAGTTACACGCTTCGCGAAGTTTAAATATTAAAACATCAAAGGGCCCCCTCGGGGGCCCTTTGATGTTCCTTGCTCGTTTTCTCACGAAGATTTACAATTAGAGTATCTAATTGAGCAATTAATGGATCAACTAATTCAGACACTAGCGTTACTCATTATTACTTTTGAATTCATCTTGTCTTTTTGGTGGCTGTTGCTACCGTTTTTACTTTTTTCTGCACTACTAGGTTCTTTTGAAAGTTATAGGCGCATGAACTATCTAGCTAACATGAAATGGGTGACACTCCAGTTGAGCGTACCACGCGAGACACGCAAAAGTCCTAAGGCGACCGAGCAGATCTTCGCCGCGCTTCATACGGTTGGATCATCGGTTAAGCCAAAAGATAGATTTTGGAAAGGCAAGGTTGGTGATTGGTTTTCTTTTGAAATAGTTTCTATCGGTGGCGATATTCATTTCATTATCCGTGTCCTAGAAGGTAATCGCAATTTACTAGAATCTCAAATTTATGCTCAGTATCCTGATGCTGAAATATTCGAAGTAGATGACTACATGGCTGATTACCCAGACTCAATGCCCGATGATCAGTATGAGATAACTGGTGGTGAGTTGATTTTAACTAAGCCCGATGCTTATCCCATTCGAACTTATCCAGAATTCGAGGAAGACAATGCTGGTAAAGATGACCTTAAACGTATTGATCCGCTGGCCTCACTCTCGCAATCAATGGCTATTTTACTGCCTGGTGAATTAATGTCGGTCCAGGTATTAATCAAATCAGCCGATGATAAGTGGGCAAAAGCAGCACAGGGTGAAGTCGATAAATTGATGGGTAAAAAACCCAAAGCAACGCTGGGCTTCTTTGGCAAGATTATTATGGCGATTGATGGTATATTGTTTCCATCGACCGGTGAAGTTAAGAAAGAAGAAAAAGAGATAACCATGTCTCAGCTTACTTTTGGTAAGCAAGAACAAATTAAGGCCATTGACCGCTCTACGGCCAAATTGGGATTTAATACTAGCATCAGATTTATCTATTTTGCCGAGAAGTCAAAATTTAATAAAGGGCGCGTAGCTGGCGTAACGGGTGCTTTCAAACAATTATCATCGCAGGCTTTGAATGGTTTTAAGGTGGATGGCGATACTAAGCCAGATGGTAAGTGGCCAATTAAATCAATCATGGAATTTAGGCGCAAAGTAAAACTGTATAAGAAATTTAAAAAACGCGCTTTTACTACTAAGACTTATGTACTTAACACTGAAGAATTGGCGACTATTTACCATTTTCCAGATATTGGTATTGAATCACCATTACCGCGCATTGAGGCTAAGAAGGGCGAGCCGCCAATTAATTTACCAATTGCCTAAAATATGTCCGAATTAACAAATGACAAAGAGATAGCATTTATTGGCGAGACCAACTTTCGAAATCAGAAAGTCCGTTTTGGTATTAAGCCTCTTGATCGCCGTCGCCATATGTATCTGATCGGTTCTACAGGTATGGGCAAATCAGAGTTGATGAAAAATATGGCTATTCAGGATATGGAATCTGGCCGAGGAGTCTGTTACATTGATCCTCACGGCGACGCAGTCATGGATCTTTTGGATTTTGTACCAGAAGAGAGAATTAAGGATGTTATATATTTTAATCCTGGCGACAAGGATTGGCCCATAGCTTTTAATGTTATGGAGAGAGTTGACTACGATGATCGTGGCAAGGTTACCAGCGGACTATTGGGTGTTTTTAAGAAAATATGGCCTGATGCTTGGTCAGGAAGAATGGAATATATTTTAAATAATACCATCTTGGCGTTATTGGAATGTCAGGGCTCAACATTGCTGGGTATTAATCGTATGATGTCGAGTAAAGAATATCGTAAAGAAATCGTAGCTCAGATTAAAGACCCGATTGTCAGGGGTTTCTGGGTAGATGAGTTCTCGAAATATGCCGATAAATTTGCGACAGAAGCTACGGCGGCTATTCAGAACAAAGTCGGACAATTTGCTTCAAACAATCTCATCCGTAATATTATTGGTCAGACTAATTCAAAGCTTGATTTGCGTACCATAATGGATCAGAGCAAGATTTTGTTAGTCAACGCATCTCGTGGAGAAATAGGCGAAGACGCCTCTAGATTGCTTGGCGCCTTGCTGATTACTAAGATTCAACTAGCGGCGATGTCGAGAGTTGATGTGTCTGAGAGTGAAAGGCCAGACTTCTTTCTTTATGTGGACGAATTCCAACATTTTGCGACAGAATCTTTCGCTAATATATTATCTGAGGCTAGAAAATACCATCTGTGTTTAATTATGGGTCATCAGTACATAACTCAAATGGAAGAGCCGGTGCGTGATGCCGTTTTTGGTAACGTTGGTACCCTCGTTACTTTCAGAGTCGGCGCTGAAGATGCCGAATTTTTAGAAAGATGGTACCAGCCAGATTTTACTATGAACGACATTGTTAATCTAGCTAAATACACGATCTATATAAAACTAATGATTAATGGAGTTTCTGGGCGGGCCTTCTCGGCAGCAACATTTCCGCCATTTCCAAGACCAGAAAGAACCTTTAAGGAAGAGATTATCCAGGCATCCCGAGAAGTTTATACTAATCCGAAAGACAAGGTAGAGAAAGAAACGGCTGAATGGATGAGTACGGAATCGGGTGCTTCTGGTGGCCGGCCGGTGGGTGATAGACCCAGAGACGGTGGAAGCGACAGAAGGGATGATCGGCCACAACAGCCTCGTCGTGATTATAGAGATGACGGGGGACGAAGAGATTTTCAGGGCAGGGATGATAATCGTGGTGGCGGGCGAAATGGCGGTGGGTATGGCGAAAGACGCGAGAGTGCACCTATCCGACCGGATTATCGTGATGATCGTCCGCGAAACGATAGACCGAGAGATGATCGACCGAGAGATGATCGACCCAGAGATGACCGACCGAGACAGGATAGGCCACAATCACAACCAATTCCTCCGAAGCCTATACCTAGTCAGCCTAGTCAACCAAAAATAGCATCCCTGTCGTCTTTGCAGGATGGTGCTGTTGATTTCAAAGGGCGCAAGATTCAGCCTAGAGATACCATAGAGAAGAAGGAAGTTGACCTAGACGAACTTCGTAATTTACTGAAGAAGTCACTCGATAAGAAAGAAGAGTAGCTTCGCCCTGCCCATAATTCATCAGGTCCTCACCTTCAAAAATATGTTCAGGAATAGATAAGATTATATCTAACCAAAACAACAGGTACCCGCACTTGCCTCCTCGTAAAGTCTAAATACAATGGCTGTCTTTGAAACCAAAGGCAGTCATTGTATTTAGACTACTTGGCGTTTGACCTATTGTTTTGGTATATAATCTTATTTATCCTTCCCATATTTTTTTGTCTGTGGATGATGAATTATGGGCAGGGCTACGCTAGGGTTTTTAAACATTACGACTTATTGACAATTCCATAGAAATGCTGTATCATTATAGAAGATGATCTGATTCGGATGGGACGCAAAACAAGACATGGAGGTGATTTCATGACCGAGGCCGACAAATACCAGCTCCGGGGTGCTCCATTCCAGGCGCTACTAATCTCGGCGTGGATGTGGAGGATGGTCTATTATGCGCCCGAGAATCGTGGCGTGATTCTCACAATTATCGGTTTGGTCGGAGCTCTTCTATTCGCTGAGTGTCTCTGGACCCTGTATATGAAGAGGGCGAGAGTGAATGGCTTGATAACCTCGGGAGTTTTCAGATTTACGCGGCATCCCATGTACACGGGGATCGTATTAATGGATCTCGAGTGCTGGTTCGGTAAGGACCTGGACTTGGGGTTCTGGATCTCGTTGGTGGTCCTCTACTCCAGTATCGTGATTGCTGGGGTTATTCAAGAGAAAGAGACGCTGGCACGTTTTGGTGACAAAGCCAAGGCGTACTACTCTCGGACCCCAAGGCTGTTCTTTATGCACCCTGTTCTTAAATGGAAGATGAGCTAGCGGCCCGCTCGGTAACGGACAACATTGTCCCGCACCGTGCGGGCCTTGTTGTTTTTTTGGGGAGAAAGACTTGCGATTGACAATACTGCCGAGATGCGGTATATTGATTCTATCGTGAAATGTTGGAGGGGGGGTGCGATGGGCAAGATTCGTCAGTTCTTTGGTAATTTGATAATTAGGTTTGACAAAGCACTTTATGGCAAGGAGCCAACCAAAACATTACAAGTCATTTTCCAATTTAATCGGGATTTCGACATTTTGGCTGACTATTTATCGTGGCCACCAGAGGAACACGATATGTTCCGCAGGGTCTATCCTCTGACGCATTCTGTTAGAGCAATTCATGAAGCGGTTGAATTTGCAAAAGATCATGGTTATGATCTACTTCGAATTGATACCGTGGAACGAGGAGAATCACCTCGGACTCTGCGAGTGGTTTATGTTCGAACTCTTAAAGAGGTGCTTTATGAGTAAGGGTGGGCGTAAGTCCAAACCCAAGAGACTCTACATCAGAGACCGCAAGGGGCGATTTCATCGCTGTCCCGGGGCCCGCCTTAACAGGAGGCCTCTCGGCCACTGTAGGAAGTGTGGCTATGAATGGAATGATGGCTTCGAACTCAAGGTATTCAGGTGCGAGCTTCTTTAATTAGCCCGCTCGGTAACGGACAACATTGTCCCGCACCGTGCGGGCCTTGTTGTTTTTTAGTGTTGTCCAAGATCGTCAAGGAATAAGACTTTTGAGAGGCTTTTGGAGGACGACTGGTCCGAAAACGAGGAATTTTTCAGCAGAAAAAGTTCCGTACTCTCAAAAGTCTTATTCTTGGCGATCGTCCCTTTTGTTCGGATACAATGATGAATCTTTATATTATTTCTCTGGCGAGTGGAGCTTGTGAGTGATGGGGCTAGGCGAAGCGCTCTTTTATTTTACGAAGGTTATGCTAACTTATAGGCACATAATATGTCCAACAAATATTACCGAAAATATATCAGGATTCCTCCTAACGAAAGCATAGATGTAAGGCGGATTATTAATATCGTCAACCATCCCATTTATCAGCGATTGCTTCACGTATCTCAACTGGGGCCAACTTTAAATATATTTCCAGGCGCAGTTCATAATCGCTTCGAGCATTCCTTGGGCGTTCATAATAAAACTAAAAAACTGTGTCAGCACTTGGTTGAAGATGGCGTGATGAATCAAAAAGATGCTTACAACGTTTCTCTTTTTGCATTATTGCATGATATCGGTCATGGCCCCTTCTCACATTTGATTGAAGAAATAACATCGGTAAATCATGATAAGCTGGGGTTAAAATTAGCTTACTTGTTGGCCGAAGAAATTAAAAAATCGGGCGGGGACATGGAATATATTGCCGGACTTTTTAAAAGACAAAATCCATTTTACAAAATCGTGATGGATAAAAATATGGGCATGGATAAACTAGACTACCTCTTTAGGGATATCTATCATACCGGATTCGGACAAATTCCGGATGTCGAGACAATGCTTAATTATCTCACTTTTATTAAGGGGAACTTAGTCATTGATAAAAAATCACTTGAGGCGGCACGACAAATCCAGAGTCTCTATGCCTATATGTTCAAGCAGGTCTATCTTCATAAGTCATCCATGATCAGCCAAAGATATCTTCAAAAAATGATCTCTTTGTGGCTTGAACATTCAGGATTCAATTCCAGTGAACTTTGGAAATTAAATGATGCCGAGTTGTTGGCGCACTTATATCTAAGCGACAATGCAACAATATCGGGAATGTACAAATCATATTTCGGGCGTAATCTACCGGTATCAGGATTAGTTATAAGACTTAAGGATAAGCAATTTAAGGAGAGAATATCTGGTAAGAAAATTAGACTTGTTGGCGAGAATCAGGAATTTTTTGATAAGTTCATAGCTGTCTCTGGACCTAGGCAACTTGAAGCTTTGGAAGCCAAGATTGCCTCTTATCTGAAAGTGGACTCGGATAGAATTGTAATAGTACCGATACTAACTCCTTGGCGTTTTATTCCGGAGGATATTTTGTATCATGATAATGGCGAAGTCTTTTCGTTAAAGAAAACACACAAAGATTATTTCGAATCACTAAAATGTGATCTCGATGACTATATTGCAGTTAGAGTTTGTATTGTTGGTGAACGTGAGAAATTGTATAGGAAAGCTGATGGTGTGCATGGAATAATCAAAAAGACTATTTACAGTTGACCGATCTAATTGTTAAGTGTAGATTATAGCAAGTTCATTGTTGAAGAAAGATAATGTCGATGTTGAAAGATGTGGTTGTTTGCAGTCATTGTGGGATGAGCTGGGATAATAAAAACGGAGAAGTTATTGCGGGTGAGAATCCTATGAATGTGGCTACGCTCCAACAGATAATTGCTCGTAATCCGCAAATAGTTGCCGACTTATCTCGAACAAATACAATCTGCAAGACGTGTCGTTGCGAAGTGGTTTTCCCGATTTCCGTACTGATCAATGGTAGCCAATAACAAGGGTCGCGAGAAGCGGCCTTTATAATTATCTTGATGAAACTATCTTTTGATGTTAATATATTCTAGTAATTTCCGCTCATAGCTTCCACCTTCGCTCGTCCGAGTGTCCGAGCTTCGGCGGACAGGTATAGTCTGAATATTGATATACTTGCCCTTCGAAGCTCTGACGTAAGTCAGGGCGTAGTAATTCCGCTCATAGCTCAGTTGGTAGAGCTGCTCCCTTTTAAGGAGAAGGTCCCAGGTTCGAATCCTGGTGAGCGGACATCAGATTGTTCGGACCATTTTTATGTTAATATAAGCTCATAATATTTAGTTTTCTAAATGAAATCCATATTTATAAATGAAACCAAAGATCTGGTCGGCAAAGAGGTTGAGCTGTTTGGCTGGATCCACGTTCGTCGCGACCATGGCAAACTTATTTTCATTGATTTAAGAGATCGCTCTGGAACTATTCAAGTTGTTTTTGTGCCATCCAATAAAGAGATATACGAATTAGCCAAAACTTTACGCTCAGAGTGGGCCGTGAGAATAAAAGGCAAAGTGAATCCTCGACCCGAGAAGATGATTAATGCTGAAATCGAAACAGGTAAGGTAGAATTTGAGCCTTCCGAGCTGGAAGTTTTGAATGAATCTTTGACGCCACCATTTGCATTGGATACGAACGGTCTCGAAATTGGCGAAGATTCAAGGATGAAATATCGTTATTTAGATTTACGCAGACCGAGGATGGCTATAAATTTGACCAAGCGCCATCAATTAATTTTACATATTAGAAATTGGCTCGACAAAGAAGGATTCTTAGAAATTGAGACACCGATATTAACTAAATCTACCCCGGAAGGTGCTCGTGACTACGTTGTGCCGTCAAGACTGTATCCTGGTAAGTTTTTTGCGTTACCTCAATCGCCACAGCAATATAAACAATTGCTTATGGCTTCAGGTGTAGAGAAATATTTCCAAATTGCTCGATGTTTTCGCGATGAAGATACGCGCGGTGACCGTCAGCCCGAATTTACTCAATTGGATTTGGAGATGAGTTTTGTTGAGCGTGAAGACGTAATGGCCGTCAATGAGAAATTATTAATTGATCTTGTTCAGAAATTGTATCCCGAGAAAAAGATTCAAGAGATGCCATTTCCAAAAATCACTTATCAAGAAGCTATAGATAAATATAGTACAGACAGGCCCGACATAAGAAAAGACAAAAATGATCCAAATACTTTGGCATTTTGTTGGGTAATTGATTTTCCATTTTTCGATAAGACCGATAATGATGGTTGGACGTTTACTCATAATCCTTTCTCGGCGCCTAAGCCAGAATTTATGAAGGATCTAATGGCTAAAGAAAATATTGGCGATATTATCACAACTCAGTACGATATTGTTCTCAATGGTTGGGAAATTGGTGGTGGCAGTATTAGGAATCATAAAGCTGAGGCTCTCGAAAAGGTGTTTGAGATAATGGGCTTTGAGAAAGAAAGAATCGAAGCTAATTTTGGCCACATGCTTGAGGCTTTCCGATTTGGTACGCCTCCTCATGGCGGTATTGCTTGGGGCCTGGACAGATTGTTAACGCTTTTACACCAAGAACCAAATATTCGTGAAGTAATGGCTTTTCCAAAGACAGGGGATGCTCGAGACTTGTTAATGGCTTCACCGTCTGAAATCAGTCCAAAGCAGTTAAAAGAATTAAAGCTTAAAATAGAAAAATAAACATCATGGAAGATACAGAACCACAAAATGGTTCTAAGTTGTTGTTATTCGGATTTTTAGTACTAATATTAATTGGCATTAATTTCTTTTTTGGTTTCGAATATTCTAAAAAGACTGGCAGTCAACCTAGATCATGGTCAGAAGCTCAGTCAGCCTATATACTACCTCTCTCAGAACCAAATTACTTGCCTATTTTAGATTCTGATATATCAATTCCGACCATAAAAGCTAAGTCGGCATTAGTTTACGATTTACGCTCTGGTAGGTCACTCTACGAGAAAGACTCAAGCTTAAAATTGCCGATCGCATCTTTGACCAAGATCATGACGGCAGTGATCGTTTTGGAGCACTATAACTTACAAGACATCGTATTGGTGAAAAATACGGCGGTTAAGGTTGATAGTGAAAGACAGGATCTATACGAAGGAGAAGAGATAAGCGTCGAGAACTTATTGAAAATGACGCTCATTGAGTCATCCAATGATGCAGCCTATGCCTTGGCTCAATTTGGAGTCACTAAGAATGTAGATTTTATTCAGGAGATGAATAAGAAGACCATTGAATTAAAAATGCGTAACAGCAATTTTCTAGATCCAGCTGGACTTAATGATAGCGCCTATTCAACTGCCGAAGACCTGTCTCAATTAACCAGATTTGCCCTGACCTATCCTTTAATTTGGGAAACCCTGTCTCAGAAGAACTTGGTCGTAGAATCAATGGACGAGAAGATTAAACATTTTGCGAAAAATACTAATCTTCTGCTGGGTGTTATTCCTAATATAATTGGCGGGAAAACCGGCTATACCGATTCTGCTTTGGGTTGTCTAATCCTAGTAGTGGAAATTCCTGGTCAAAATGATAATATAGTCAGTGTTGTGCTGGGCTCTAATGATCGCTTTGGCGATTCGGAAAAATTGATTAATTGGTCAAAAACAGCCTATCGTTGGCAGTAATATTTATCATGACAAACTCACCCATAGAAGTATTTAATATCTTTAATCTTGTCAGAATCTTTGTAGTCGGAGTTCTGGCTTTTTTTATTAATCTGTTCGTAACATATTTCTGGACCAAGATATTGCATAAATATTTTCGTCCAGGCAAGCAGATTGACAGAAAAGATGCACCGATTTTTAATGAACTTCACAAAAGAAAAGAGGGGACTCCTACCATGGGCGGTCTGCCAGTCTGGTTAACGGTTGTATTTTTGGCTTTTATTTTCTTCTTGATGCATGTCTGGTCAGATGGTTTCTGGTCAAGAGTTAATTTTCTATCCCGACCGCAGACATTACTACCGATAGGATTTCTCATATTAGCGGGGTTGGTCGGTATGTTTGACGATATTTTGGGAATATTCCAGCGGGGCGGATTTTCTATGTCTAGGCGCTTAATATTATATGTAGCACTCGCAATTATCGGTGCTTGGTGGTTCTATTTCAAACTTGATCGCCAGACCATTAATATTCCTTTTCTGGGTGATTTCGTAGTCGGCTGGTGGTATTTCTTGTATTTCATATTTATTATGGTTGCAACGTCGTTTTCAATGAATGAGACCGATGGCTTAGATGGCCTATCGGGAGGAGTTTTTCTTACGATTTTTGGTGCCTATGCTGTAATTGCTTTTGATCAGGGTAGAATTGATCTCGCCGTTCTGTTGGTTGCGATAATGGGAGCTCTAGTTGGTTTTTTGTGGTTTAATATTTATCCAGCCAGATTTTTTATGGGTGATACTGGTGTTATGGCCCTCGGATTTACAGTTGGTGTCGTCGCTCTTTTGACTAATACCGCCTTGTTATTGCCATTGATAGCAATTATTCCAATGATTGAATCAGCATCGGTGATAATCCAGACGATCTCTAAGAAAGCAAGAAATAAAAAAGTATTTTTATCTACACCAATTCATCACACATTTGAAGCCATGGGTTGGCCCGAGACGCAGATTACGATGCGCTTCTGGATGATTTCAGCTATCGGTGCCATCCTTGGCTTGATTGTTTTTCTCATTGATTCCAAAATTCCGCCACTCTTTAAATAATTGCTCGTGAATATACCATATCTCATTCTTTACTTCCTGGATAAATTATCCATTTCTACGTCATAAAAGCGAACAAATTAATATCGAGACGATTCGATAGGGCCCACTCACTTACTTAGGGCTCATTTCTTAAATTTCTTAAATCATAGTCAGAATAAAAATAGCCTCGCAATGCAAGGCTATATAACTCCAACTAGATAGATTTGCGGTTAAGGCGTTTCTGAACTCGGACTAGGCGATAAAAGTCTTTTTTATCACTGTATAGGCCGACATGCCTTTCAATATCGAACCAATGTTGTACCAGAGCCCATTTGCCAGTATGTGATACGAGACACGGTACATACATAAAACGACCAGACTTTTTTACTCCTCCAGCAAAGATCAGGCTAGCATTACCCAACAATTCTGCAGGAATCTTATCCAACTGACGTAATAAAGCATTAGCAAAGCTCATACTCGATTTAGCGTGTCTTTGCTCGGCACGTTCAAGCATTACCTCGAGTGAAATATTGATCTCTTTTTCTTTGAAAAGGGGCTCAAATGTCAGCGTGTATATCCCCGGAATAATATCTTCGCCTGACACAATGTCCTGAGATGCCAATTCGAGTATAATTGTACCTTTTGGCTCTACTGCCTCAATCATAGCATCTATCATTGAGTCGAATTCTGGTGTCTCGGGTTCGACTTCATTGATAAGTCCGTGGATGTCATTCATCGACCATCCTCGTCTTTTTAAACGAATAGTTAGAGCTCCGGCCAAACTGCCGATCCAGCCGGCGCCAGTGATGACTACGGATTTTTCCGCTTGTGTTCTTGCCATGACACCCTCTTTCTTGTTGGCTGCCCCTCACGCTACTAAAACGTAGCATCCCAGGCTAGCCATTCGGAAGTAGATTATACAATAATTATATATCTGTCAAGATTAAGTTATTTCTGTATCTAAAAACCTCGCACATGGATGAGCCGTCAATGATTTTGCGTGAGGTTGAAGGTCGTTCCTGAAACGAAGCCCAGCCATATTGAAGAATATGGCCGTATTCTTCAATATGGCTGGGCGGAGTTAGTTTTTTAAAGTAGTTTGTATTAAAATTAGGGCAATGGCCAAGACATTATTTTGGACAATTTTAATTCTAGTTATTTTTGGTTTAATTATGCTTTCTTCAGCTGGTATTGTGGATGCGCAGAAAAAATTTAATTCACCTTATTTTTATTTTTATCACCAGCTATTCTATAGTGTTTTGCCTGGCCTTGTGCTTATGTTCGCTTTTGCAAAGATTGATTATAGATGGTGGAAGAAATTAGCCATGCCAATATTGTTTGCCGGCTTAGTTTTGGTTGCCCTAGTCTTTATTCCGTCTCTTGGACAGGGCCTCAAGGGTGCTACTCGGTGGATCCATATATTTGGCTATAGTTTTCAACCAAGTGAATGTCTTAAATTGGCCATGATTGTTTATTTGGCGACTTGGTTTAGCAGTAGAGATGAGCGTTTGAAAAATTGGTCTTATGGCATGGCACCGTTTTTTATCGTCTTAGCATTCGTAGGTGTGTTACTAATTCTTCAGCCTGATCTTGGCACATTGATTGTGGTAACTTTGATATCTGTGGGTCTCTATTTTGCCGCAGGAGGCTCATTGAAACATATCGGTATTGCTGGTGCTATCATTCTAGTACTGATGGCGGCCATGATATATTTTGAACCGTATCGACTCGACCGCATTAGAACTTTTTTTGATCCCTCAATTGATCCGCGAGGGATATCATATCAGGTAAATCAATCTTTAATCTCAATCGGTTCGGGGGGATTATTTGGAAATGGTTTTGGCAATAGTAGCCAAAAACTTGGCTTCTTGCCGGAAGTGGTCAGTGATTCTATTTTTTCTGTTGTAGTCGAAGAGTTAGGATTGTTAGGCGGAGGATTAGTTATCCTAATGTTCGCTTGGCTATGTTTTATTTTTGTAAAGATTGCCAAAAATACGCGTGATAAATTCGGATCATTATTTGTTATGGGTATGGGTATTTGGATATGTTCTCAGGCATTTTTAAATATTGCATCAAATGCCGGCATAGCACCGTTAACGGGAATACCGCTGCCGTTTATAAGTTATGGTGGTACGGCAATGATTGTCTTACTCTCTGGTATCGGCATATCAATCAATATTGCCAATGACTGATTTTTGAGACTATATAAAAAACCAAGAATAAGACTTTTGAGAGGCTTTCGCAGGCTGACTGAGCCGAGAACGAGGAAAATCTCAGTAGAGATTATTCCGTACTCTCAAAAGTCTTATTCTTGGTTTTTTAATAAACTTAAACAACAAAGCCCAGTCGCTTTGAACGGACTTGCGTGCCATTCAAAATGACTGGGCTCAACTAACTAATCGAAGTTATTTTACCAACTTGGCTGCTTTTGATTTTAGGCGGGCAGCTTTGTTTTTCTTGATGACGCCAACCTTGGCAGCCTTATCGAGAGTCTTGTAGGCAATAGCTAAGGCCTTGCTAATTTCGGCTTTTTTGTCGGTTTTCGATAGCTTGGCAAGCTTCTTAACGGCTATTTTGTAGTCGTTTTGTCTTTGTAGATTTTTGGCTCTTCGTTTTTTTGTCTGGCGAAGGGCTTTTCTCGCTGATTCTGTTATTGGCATTTGGTTATATTATTTATTTAAACGCAGGATTAGTTTACCACTTTTTTTATTATTTGCAAGTGTGATTTAATGAACTAAAAAGCCGCCCTTGTGAGGCGGCCCCGGCTATGCCGGTGGTTACCGTCGCCACCCCATGCGCTGCTCCAGCTCTCGGATGGCGTCGGATAGAACTTTGACACCGTGGCCCGTCACGGTCGCGTGACGGTAGCGGTCATTTAGGGCTAACCACGCAAGATAGTCAGTCATGTTCGGCTCCATCTGTGAAGGAGCAGTTTAGGTACAGTCCTACTTGGACCACCTAACCATGCTCCGTATATACTCATTATAGCATATACATGTATAATGTCAATAGGGGCCAAAAGTTATATATGACGAAGCCTAGCCCCATTGAAGAGGCTTACGGAGCCTGACGAGGCGAGTAAGAGGCGAAATGCCAGCAGGCATTTACGGCCGTACTCTTCAATATGGCTGGGCGGAGTATCTTTGTTATGCTTTTAGCTTGCGGATCTGATCCTTGATACTGGCAGCGAGTTCATACTCAAATTTACGAATAGCTTTCTCCATCATTCTTTCAAGTTGCTTTAATACTTTCTGCTTATCGGCATTGCCATAGAAAATAATATCTTGGCCGTTACCATGATTATCATGATTGTCGTTGCCAAGATTGTTAGCGGCATTACGAGAAATAGGTAAATCAAAACTGCCGATCTCTTTAATAATCGTTGTTGGTATTATGGAGTTTTTCGTATTATATATCTCTTGAGTTTTTCTTCGTCTTAAAACTTCTTTGACGGCATTATCAATGGATTTAGTGATTTTATCAGCATACATGATTACGTGACCGTTCACATTTCTGGCGGCCCGACCCATGGTTTGAATTAGGGTTGTGTAATTTCTCAGAAAACCTTCTTTATCGGCATCAAGAATTGCAATCAGAGAAACTTCCGGTAGATCCAAGCCTTCTCTTAATAAGTTTACGCCGACAATAACATCATGATGGCCGAGGCGTAGGTCTTTTAATATTTTGATTCTATCTAATGTTTTAATTTCGGAGTGAAGATAGTTTACTTTGATTCCCTGCTCAGCTAAATGTTCTGATAGATCTTCGGCCATACGTTTGGTTAAAGTGGTAACTAAAATTCGTTCGTTCTTGAAAACGCGGTCTCTAATATTTTCTAGTAGGTGAGCGATTTGATTTTTAGTCGGCTGGATTTCTATGGTCGGATCGAGTAAGCCCGTTGGTCTAACCAGCTGTTCAGCAACATTGTCCGGTCCGGCTTTTTCAATTTCATGTTTGCCTGGAGTAGCTGAAACATAAATGGATTTTTGAATACGTTTATTAAATTCAATAAACTTGAGCGGGCGGTTATCAATTGCCGACGGTAGCCTAAAACCGTATTCAACCAGGGTAGATTTCCTTGAGTGATCGCCATTATACATACTACGAATTTGAGGCACAGTTATGTGGGACTCGTCAATAATGGTTAGAAATTCTCCTTTTGATTTGAAAAAATCTAGAAGTGAGTATGGCGGAGCGCCAGCCTTACGAAAATCTAGATGACGAGAATAGTTTTCAATGCCATGGCAATATCCGGTTTGGCGCATCATCTCTATGTCTTGATCTGTTTTAGCCTGGAGACGAAAGGCCTCTTCGAGTTTTTTCTCTTTCTTTAGTCTCTTAATTGTCTGTTGAAGTTCACTCTTAATGTTCTCAATTGCTAGGCCGACCTTGTCATCGGATGTAATCCAGTACTTTGCTGGAAATATATTAGTTTGAATAATATGCTCATATTTAAGATCGGTAAGTTCCATATCTTCCGGATCCGCGACATGGGCTAAAAATATTTTATCTATCCTATCGTTTTTGAATTTAACCCTAATAACTTCTTGGCCACTCGGTGCAACAATCTCTATCTCGCTAGTTGTTTTTCTGAATGAACCACGCTTAAGCTCAATTTCTTGAGTATATTGAAGGCGTAAAAGATTGCGTACAAAATCAGATGGGGAAATTTGTTTGTTCTCAAATATTTCAAGGCCGAGACTCTTGTAGTCCTCAGGAGATCCGAGGTTGTATATGCAAGAGACCGAAGCGATGACGATGACGTCATCGCGACTCATAAGTGCCTGTGTCGTGGCATGACGTAAGCGATCAATCTCTTCGTTTATTTTTGAGTCTTTCTCTATATAGGTATCGGTGTGGGGGATATAGGCTTCGGGTTGATAGTAGTCATAGTATGAAACAAAATAGTGGACGGCATTTTTTGGAAAAAATTCTTTAAATTCTTTATAAAGTTGAGCGGCTAAGGTTTTGTTGTGGGAAATAATAAGAGTTGGTTTCTGATGTTGTTCGATGACTTTGGCCATAGTGAAAGTCTTGCCCGATCCGGTTACACCTAAAAGTACCTGATGTTTTTTTCCGGTTTTTAATCCTTTGGCCAGCTTCTCAATCGCTTGAGGCTGGTCGCCAGTTGGCTCAAATTTTGATACTAGTTTAAACATTTGACAACATTCGTTATTAGCATTATTATATGGTTAGTTCCTCGAGGAGTTACCATGGCCACAACCAGAAGGGTAGTAGTCAGATACTCATACCTGCTTATCTCGGTCATATTAATCGTAGATGCCATTGCCACTATTTTATTATTATCCATGGGATATTCGGCTCCTTCCGTAGATAGTTGGATGTTGGCACTTGCCATGTTGGGTCTCGGAATTGGCTGTAGTGTATTATTCATTCGCGATCATCGTAATAACATAACCGATCTGGATTACTCGACTTTTTCAATGATTTTACTGTTGGGTGTCGCTAGTTTATGGATAATCCTACTTAGTATGGATATCCCCAAGTTCATTAAATTAATACGCATCTGCCTATAAGCATCGAGGTCCTAGTTGGCCTCTTTTTTTATTCATTTTTCAATGTTATCCTTTAGTTATGATTTCTTTTCTTGAAGGGAAAATTGAATATTTGGGAGATAAGGACCTTATCTTGAATGCCGGAGGCATAGGCTATAGGGTAACAGTATCCCCAAAATTACTGAATATACTATCAAAAAAGCAAGACAATGTCAAGCTCCATATTCATTCCCAACTTAACATGCGAGAGGGTACTTTTGACCTTTACGGATTTGAAAATAGGGAAGGGCTGGAGCTTTTTCACTTGCTTAAGACGGTTAATGGCATCGGTTCAAAAGGTGCCATGGCTATCCTAGCGGCTGTCGAGCCCATGCACCTAAAAGCGGCTGTCATAAACGAGGATGCCGATTACTTGAAGAAGGTTTCGGGGCTAGGCGGAAAGACTGCGCAGAGGCTTGTTTTGGAGCTTAAGAACAAGGTTGACTATATTGGTACTATGAATGTCGGCGGTGTTGACTTAAGCCAAGAGGGCCAGGCATTAGAAGCTTTGATGGTTGTCGGTTATAGCCAAGCTCAGGCCAAGGAAGCGCTAAAAGAAACCAAAAGCGAGAAGTTAGAAGAGCGTGTAGGAGAAGCTTTGAAAATATTAGGTCGCAAGTAATATCAGACCAAAGAATAAGACTTTTAATCACACGGCTGTATTCTCTACTGAGAATCAGCCTCTATCTCGCGCCGTCGCGCTGCGATAGTCTCTTAAAAGTCTTATTCTTTGGTCTTCAAATATGTTTGGAATAAAAATAAGTTAATGTGAAACGATTGTCAGAGAAGATGCGAAGGGAGTGTGGGTTGATATTAATGATGAGTATTTTTATAATTTAAATAAAATAAAACAGGGCATATTCCAGCCCCGTCGGCGTGCACGCACGCGTTCCTATCGTATCGATCAGTTAATGAGGTCGATGGTCTCGCCGCCGATGCGAAGAGCGGTTTCGATGATCTCTATCTTGGCCCGGTTGATCTTCTGGATGATCTCGTGGCCGACAATACCGACGGCCACGAAAACAAAGATGACGATCTCACCGCCTACCATGATGATCGTGTCCGTGGCGGTGTAGTCTCTGATTTCGACCACCAAGAGCGTGATAGGCAAAAAGATGGCGACGAGCAAAAATGTTCCCCAAGCCAACAGCTTCATTGTCATGTGAGCCTCCCCTGAAATTCTCATATCTTAATAATAGCACAGATTATAGTATATTGTCAAATATGAATAAATCATTTTTACAGACAAAAGAGTGGATGGAATTTCAAAAATCGCTAGGGCGAGAAGTTTTTGATTTTAGTAGTGATAGTATTGAAGCGAATATTATTAGATATGACATGCCTTTTCGTAAAAATTATCTGTACATACCCCATGGACCAATATTTAATTTTAACGAAATTGAGGGTGGGTTAAAGAACAAACTGGCAGAATTTATAAATTATTTAAAGAAACTGGGCGAAGAAAATAGTTCAACTTTTGTAAAAATTGAACCGCTAAATGGCTCGGTTATGGAGTTGCTCTATGGTTATGGATTTAAAAAATCCAAGAAAGAGATACAACCGTCAAAAACAATCATTGTCAATCTCAAGGCATCAGAAGAAGAGTTGCTATCTTTGATGCATCACAAAACGCGATACAATATTAAAGTTGCCGAGAAAAACAATTTAGTATTGTCTGGCGATGGGAGTGTAGACGATTTTTGGAAACTACTAAAACAAACCTCGGAAAAAGATAAATTCAGTCCTCATGAGAGGCAGTATTACGAAAAGCTTCTATCTTTTTTTACTGCTGGTGAAATAAAGACAGAGCTGTTTTTTATAAAACATGAGAACAAACACATTGCTGGTATGATTGCTTTGACCTACGGCGATACAGCGTATTATTTACACGGAGCTATGGACAGGGAATATAGATCGATGATGGCGCCATATTTATTGCATTGGGAAGTAATGAAATTGTTTAAGACTAGGGGATATATGTTTTATGATTTCTGGGGCATTGATTCAAAGAAATGGCCGGGTGTGACAAGATTTAAACTAGGTTGGGGCGGTAATCAAGTAGAATATCCAGGATCATTCGACCTACCCATTTCCAAATTCTGGTATTTAGTTTATAAATTAGCGAGGAGAGTATTCTAGGTCCATATCAATATCGGTAGAAATTTTTGTAGGCACGACGTAAATGCCTGCTGGCATTTCGCCTCTTACTCGCGCCGTCGCGCTCCGTAAGTCCTCCAAAAATTCCTACCGATATTGATATAATCAAGGCATTCAGTTATGAAACTAAGGAATAAGACTTTTGAGAGGCTTTCGCAGGACGACTGGTCCGAGAACGAGGAAATCTTTAGTAAAAGATATTCCGTACTCTCAAAAGTCTTATTCCTTAGCAGAACCCAATAGTATGATCAAGAATATTATTCCAAAAAGAATTTTTAATTTAATTGCACCGGCTTATCATGGAGCGTGGGCTTATTTGGGCGCAATTCTTTATGGTTTTCCATCCCATAATCTTAAAGTAATCGGGGTAACTGGGACTAAGGGCAAGTCATCCATAGTATATTTAGCCGGTAAGATTCTTGAAGAAGCCGGTCATAAAAAAGTAGCAACTCTGGGCTCTATGGGATTTAGAATTGGCGAGAGGGGATGGCCGAATGTTTTGAAGATGACTATGCCAGGTAGATTCGAGATTCACAGACACATGGCTCAAGCCAAGAAAGCTGGTTGCGAGTTTTTTATCATGGAGGTAACTTCTGAGGGTATTAAACAGAACAGGCATCTTGGTATTAATTTTGATTGTGTGCTTTTTTCTGGTCTGCATAAGGAACATATTGAAAGCCACGGTTCGTTTGAAAATTATTATCGAGCCAAACAGGAATTATTCAAAGTCGCTTCAAATGTTCATATTTTAAATGCTGATGATCCACATGTCGGATTATTTGGTGATTTTACGGCAAAAAAGAAGATTACTTATGGCGTGGAGCGCGGGGATATCAGGGCTGAAAAATTAGAATTGAGAGCGGACGGTGCTTCTTTTGAATGTTATGGTACTAAATTTAATATTCATCTAACCGGTAAATTCAATGTTTCTAACTGTTTGGGAGCGCTGGCTATTGCTGCCATGTATGATGTTGATTTACCCAGCTCAGCGCCGGTTTTAGAAAAGATAAATTCAATTTCCGGAAGAATGGAATTTATCCAGAGAGAACCTTTTGCCGTGGTAGTTGATTACGCCCATACTCCCGATTCTCTGCGCGAAGTTTATAAAACCCTAAAGACGGAAAATCATAAATTAATATGTGTGTTGGGATCCTGTGGCGGAGGCAGGGATAAATGGAAAAGATCGGAGTTTGGTAAGATTGCCAATGAGTTTTGTGATCAGATATTTTTAACCAACGAAGATCCTTATGACGAGAATGAGAATGCTATCATTGAAGACATCAAAAGAGGAATTGATAAGACAAAGAATGTGCAAATTGTCGTAGATAGAAAAGATGCGATTAGGCAGGCTATTCGATCTGCTGAATTTGGAGATGTCGTAATAATAACGGGCAAGGGATCGGAGATAACTATGGCTCTGAAGGATGGTAAAAAGATCGCATGGTCAGATAAAGATATAGCAAGAGAGACTCTAAATAATAGATAGAGAAGGTCAAAAAGTCCCCCATCAGGGGGACTTTTTGATTGACAATAACAATGAATCAGGAATATCATCAGGATAGTTACTTAACAAGGAGATGTGTATTGGATTCATCGATGCATGGAAAGAAATGGGACGCCGTTGTTCTCATCGATGCCTGCATGACAACTTCAATGGAGCCATGCACCGATAATTGTCAACATGATGTCAAAATTAATTGTATGCACAGGTTCAATCAGCGTGTGCATGTTGTGTCGTGTAATGGATTTGCTTCTTTCATGCGTTTCACCGATTCGCAAACGGTCTTGTATTTTTTGTGGCAATTACTGCAAGGCGGTTTTGATTTAGACGATGAGGACTGCAGGTATTTTATAGTAACCCAGGACAAAGGTTTCTTTAAGCAGGTCTTTAAGGAGTGGTCTCGGCAAAAGAATCAAAAGACTATGCCCGTAATGATTTTTGATGACAAGACTAGGGAAATAAAAATTTGGGTTGATGCCGAAAAGACAAACGGAGGAGTAAAACGCTCTCGTCCACATCAAGTAATTTTTGAGATTATAAATGTTGATTTTGATGCACGCTCCACGGATGATACTGCTCGGCAGGCGATTATTGTAAATGAAATCAATGCATTAATATCACCGAAAACATGATAAGAAAAGGCCCACAGGGCCTTCTTTTATTTTGCAAATTTTCAATTAGTGGTAAAATTAAAACATGGATGAGCCAGAAGTACAACTGGCAGTTAAGCGTAACAAAATCAGAACCATTAATGGTCCCGGTTTGGTTTGGATGCTAATCATATTAATGCTATTGCTGATGGCGGTTACAGTAATAGTTTTCAGTAAGAACGGTGTTGGTAGTGGCGATGTTTTGACAACGCCAACACCTACGGATATGCCAGATATCACCGCTCAGCCACAAAGGATATACACTATTGCTTATAAAAATGGTGTCTTCAGCCCAACTAATTTAAGAATTCATTCTGGAGATACTGTTAGATTTAAAAATGAAGGTTATGCCGGAATTAGAGTTGTGACTGATCCTCACCCAGAACATAATAATCTAGTGGGATTCGATAGTATGGGCGATATTCCGCAAAATAGTTTTTTCTCATTTACTTTCGCAGCTAAGGGAACGTTTGGATATCATAACGAAAAAAATGTCCAAGAAGTTGGTACAATAATTGTTAGATAATAAAAATATGATAAAAAACTTTCTTACCTTCAAGGTCGAATCTATTTTAGGCGGGATATTTATTGTAGCCATAGCCGGATTCTTTATTGGCTATATGTTCATATCGGTTAAGAATTTTGATACGGATGTGTCTTTAATGAACTCTGATGGCGTGTCAGTTAAAAATGTCACGGATACGGAAAGAGCGTTGATTGATATGTGGGTTAGGGAAAATCATGTAACCTTGCCTCCTGACTTAGGCTATCGTTATATTATTAAAGAATATCCGAGCAAGCCCTGGCTTAATGATTCAAGCCTATAATTAGCTAAATACAAGTGAAGATAAAATTTGGCTTAAATCTTTTTGCAAAAGAGAGTTTACTGTACGCTTTGACTATGGCGTTGGGACTTGTCGTATCGTATCGGTACGGACATATTCTTTTAGGTTCATCTCAGCTCGTGGCCACTGAATATGGGACAAAAGACATATTTGCGATAGCTTTAATTATAATAATTCTTGTTGCCATTCAGCGAAGTCAAGTGGCTAGTCGCTGGTTTTATAGAATATTTTTAATAATTTTTATTTTTGGCGGGGCTCAGACTGTGGGGGATGTATTTTTTGCTTTTCCCATCAGTTTTTATTTTGCACTGATTGTTGTTGCCTTATTCATTTTTTGGCGAACAGTACTGATGCATAATTTCGGATTAGTTCTGGCTATTGCGGGATTAGCCTCAATTATCGGCTTGGGATTATCTCCGAAGATTGCCATTGTTGCCCTTTTAGTCTTGTCCTTTTATGATATTATCGCCGTCTACAAGACAAGACATATGGTGGCGATGGCTCGTAGCATGATCTTAAGTGGTGCGCCCTTTGGTTTTGTTGTACCGATACAGTGGGCCGGTTTTTTTAATAATAAAGACGAGGCGCAGTCAAAGATTGGCGACAAATTTATGTTACTAGGCGCCGGCGATGTCGGTTTGCCAATATTATTGATGAGTTCGATAGTTCTCAGTTCAATCTGGTCCGGTATCATCGTTGGTTTATTTGCTTTAATTGGAGTATTTGCTACCCATCTATTATTCATCAATCAAGATAAACGAGAACCGATGGCTGCCCTTCCGCCAATTGCCACTTTTGCCATTATCGGCTATTTAATAACTATATTATTAAACATATAAAAATATATGAAATTAACTTTTTGTGGCGGCGCTAAGTCGGTTACCGGGTCAAACTATTTAATTGAGTCTGGTGAGACTAAAATAATTGTTGACTGCGGGCTATTTCAGGGATCAAAGTATGCCGAAGAATTAAATTATTCGCCCTTTGAATATAATCCATCGGAAATAGATTATGTTTTGATTACTCATAGCCATGCTGATCATGTCGGCCGATTCCCTAAATTATATAAAGATGGTTTTAGGGGCAGGGCCTATACTACGAGTGCAACCCTAGAGATGATTAGATGTGCTTTGCCAGATAATTTTGGACTGCTTAAGGAAGAGGCTATTAGAGATAATCATGATCCTCTTTTTTCTGAAGAAGATATGAATGCGATTTTAGGTATTACGACCGGAGTTAATTATCAGGAGCCAGTTATGTTAGGCGACTTTAAGGTAACATTTTTTGATGCTGGTCATATCCTCGGAGCGGCTATAATAAAATTAGAAGCAGAGGGTAAGTCTGTTTATTTTTCTGGGGACCTGGGCAATCCCCCGACGCCGTTATTAAACTATCCGTATATGCCCAAAGATGGCGATTATGCGATTATGGAATCAGCTTATGGCAGTCGCATTCACGAAGATCGCGGTCAGCGCCGAGAGATATTGATTGATGCAATTGTCCAGACTATAAAAAGAGGCGGGACGGTAATAATCCCATCGTTTGCCATTGAGAGAACCCAGGAGATGCTCTATGAATTTAATCAAGCTTTTAATGATAAGGAAATACCAAAGGTACCAATATTCGTAGATTCTCCATTGGCTATCAAGTTAACGCAGGTCTATAAACAATTTCCAGAATATTTCAACGCCAAGACAAATTACATAATCAATTCCGGGGATGATATCTTTGATTTTCCAGGATTACAATTTACCCAGACTTCGGCCGAGTCTAAAAAGATAAATGACGTCGTCGGACCCAAGATAATTATCGCTGGATCGGGTATGTCCAATGGTGGCAGGGTCCTATTCCACGAGAAAAGATATTTGCCAGATCCGGCGTCGCTGATATTGTTTGTCGGCTATCAAGTTGACGGAACATTGGGTAGAAAAATTTTAGATGGAGAAAAAGTCGTCAGAATAATGGGGGATACGGTTCCGGTGAATTGCCAAGTTTTGGCGATTGGCGGATATTCGGCGCATGCTGATCAAAATATGTTAACTGAGTGGGCTAAAGGTATTGCCAGCGGTGGTTATTTGAAAAAGTTATTTGTAGTTCAGGGCGAGGAAGATTCGGCGACTGCTCTTGCTCAAAGAATTAAAACTGAAACAGGCGTTGAAACAATTGTGCCTGGCGCATCTCAGTCGTTTGAACTCTAGCTCCGGCTAGCTATACTGAAGAGTATGGCACGAATTAAGTGTTCCAGAAACCATCTCCTCCAGACCGATAGTTATTTATCCCAGCTGATAAATACTATCTGCATGCTCGGTGTTTTGTTAAGACCCAGCCACTTTGTGGCTGGGTCTTAAACCTTCTTTATCGTGCCTACCGGCAGTAATGACTTGCCAAAACACCTGCGCAATCTCTTTCAGAGATGGTTTCTTCTGAAGTTTGATAAATAAACCAGCGAAGCCCAGCCATATTGAAGAGGCTTACGGAGCCTGACGAGGCGAGTAAGAGGCAAGATTCTAGTAAGAATCTATGTCGTACTCTTCAATATGGCTGGGCGTAGCTAGCGTACTCCCAAAAGTCTTATTCCTTGGTGAATACCGATCATTTCATGAAGATTCTATGGCGGGCTTGACTTTATTTGGCATAGGTGCTATGATATAAGTATAGGTACGGTGGTCGTTAACAACTCGTGAGTGGAAGGAAGGTGTGAGATGGGTCTGGTCACGTATCTCGTGATTGTGTTAGTAGTCGTGCTCGTGGTCGCGTACACGGCCAAGGTGGCCTACAATCGGGGCCTCAACACGATCCCCGAAGCGCTCAAGCCGCGTTTCGGCCGGACGGAAGCCATGCAACTCAAGCCGATCCTCGACAAGATGGGCGCAGTGTCGCCACTGATGGCAGAGTACACCAGCAAGATGGTGACCCTGCTCGGAGGCGTCAATGGTCTCGCTGCTGATCTGGCGGCCGTGATCGCTGGTCTCGAGCGCCAGATCAGCGGTGCTCGGAGCAGAATCACCGCCAACGTTGTGGCGATCGAGGACGCCAAGAGGGCGATTACCGCCAGTGAGTCGGCAATCTTGGGTGCTGAGGCGGCCAAGAATGTCGAGGTCGACCTGGGCAAGTTCTTCGGAGTCTAGGACCCAGCGGTCCGGACAGACCCGGCGCAACGCGCGCCGGGTCTTTTAATTCTTTTTTGATTATTTTTATAACTATAGCGTAGCCCAGTCATTTTGAATGGACTTACGGAGGACGACTGGTCCGAGTAAGAGGCGAAATGCCAGCAGGCATTTACGTCGTGCCATTCAAAGTGACTGGGCGGAGCGTTGATTTTTTGAGTTTTTTGTATTATAGTATGGGAGTTAATATTTTATATTTATCCTATGGCAGAGATTAAAACAACCAATATCCCGATTCCAAAAGAACTCCCTTTAATGGCTCTGAAAAATACGGTCCTATTTCCTAAGTTGATTATTCCGATCATTATTCAGAGATCGAAATCCATGGCTGCTCTTGAGAGTGCTTTAGCTAGCGATAAACTGGTATTTTTTGCTACTCAAAAAAACATAGAAGATAACATTACCAAAGAAGACCTGTATGAAATTGGTACGATTGGCCGCGTTATCTCAATTTTTAAAATGCCCGATGGCACGGCCAAAGTAGATGTTGAGGGCTTGGTGCGAGCTAGAATTGAAGAGTTCGTTTCTAATGAGCCATATTTTAAAGTTAAGATTCAACCTTTCAATTTAATTTTAAGAAACAGTTTGGAAGAAAAAGCGATGCTGAGAAGCGTTATTGATCAGTTTAGAAATCTATCAAATATTCGATCATATCCAAACGCCTTGCCCGATGTTATCTACATGATGGCACAGTTAAAAGATACCGAGCAGATTATTGGTTTGACAGTGGTTAATATCAACGTTGATACCGATGAGCAACAAAAGGTTTTAGAATATGAAAGTGCTATGGATGCTTTACGAGAGTTAAACATGCTTCTAGCAAGAGAGGCAGAAATATTGGAAGCCGAGAAAAGTGTAGCTAAAGAAACTAAGAAACAAATTGGCAAGATGCAAAAGGAAATGTTTTTGCGTGAACAATTAAAAAGCATTGAAAAGGAGCTTGGCGTAGATGATGAGCGAGGAGAAACGGATCAATTAAAGGAGAAAATCACAGAAGCTAAAATGCCGAAGGATGTCGAAGAAAAAGCTTTAAAAGAATTAAATCGTTTGTCAAAATTACCGCCATTTAGTCCAGAGGTCTCATATTTAAGAACATATTTAGATTGGCTGGTGGAAATGCCTTGGAGTAAAAAAACTGAACAGAAAATCACACTCAAAGAGGCAGAGAAGGTTTTAAACCAGGATCATTATGGTTTATCCAAGGTTAAAGAAAGAATTCTTGAATTTTTGGCTGTACAGAAACAGGTAGGTAAGGTTAAGGGTCCAATATTATGTCTAGTTGGTCCGCCTGGTACGGGTAAAACATCAGTCGGACAGTCAATTGCTCGAGCGTTAGGTAGGAAATTTATCAGGGTTTCTTTGGGTGGTATCAAGGATGAAGCTGAAATCAGGGGTCATCGCAGAACTTATATCGGCGCTCTACCTGGTAGGATTATTCAGGGTATTCATAATGCGGGTACGAAAAATCCCGTCTTTATGTTAGATGAGATTGATAAAATTGGCATGGACTTTAGGGGCGATCCGTCGGCGGCATTACTCGAAGCCCTAGATCCACAACAAAATAATGCTTTTTCCGATCATTATCTAGAAGTGCCTTTTGATTTATCGGATGTTATGTTTATTGCAACGGCCAATATGTTGGACACAATTCCGCCAGCTTTACGTGATCGTATGGAAGTAATCGAATTTGCCGGTTATACCGAGGAAGAGAAACTCCACATTGCTAAAAAATTCTTGTTGCCAAAATTATTCAAGGATCATGGGTTAAAGAAGGATTTTCTAACTTTCCAAGATTCGGCCGTTTCAGATATCATTGGTCATCACACGCGAGAGGCGGGTGTCCGAGACTTAGAAAGACAGCTAGCTTCGATCGTAAGGAAAGTATTAAGAAAAGTTGCTGATATTGTTTCTCCAAGGCAGGTCTTGGTTTCCAAGGAGATCATTCATAAATATCTTGGTCCAATAAAGTTTACTCATCAGATGGCTGAAGCAAAGGATGAAATCGGAGTAGTTACGGGACTTGCATGGACTCCTGTTGGAGGCGAGGTTTTAACTGTTGAGGCTACTAAAATGCCAGGTAGGGGAAGGTTGATATTAACTGGCCAGCTGGGCGATGTCATGAAAGAATCGGCGCGAACGGCGTTGAGCTTTGCTCGGGCTTATGCGGCTAAGCTGGGTATTAAAGAAGATTTCAATAAAGATGACATTCACATCCACGTGCCTTCTGGCGCGATCAAAAAAGACGGACCCTCGGCGGGTGTGGCCATGACCCTTGCTTTAATATCAATATTTCTCAAGAAAGAGGTTGATAAATTCGTGGCCATGACCGGGGAGGTGACTTTAAGAGGTAAAGTTCTAGAAATCGGTGGTGTCAAAGAAAAAGTTTTGGCTGCGCATAGAGCCGGAATTAAAACAATAATTCTGCCGTTTGAGAATAAGAAAGATCTAATTGATGTACCGGCCGAAATCAAGAAAGCAATTAAATTTGTTTTTGTTAAAACCGCCGAAGACGCACTCAAGATTGCATTCAAGTAATCACTTCGCATAACCACATTGAAGAGTATGCCGTCTTTGATATACTGGAAAGATGATTCGAGCGTTTGCGTATTTCAGGGAAGATAAAAAATTTTATTTTGCAGTTTCTATATTGATTGGCACGATGGTCGGTGTAGGTATTTTTGGTCTCCCTCTCGCATTTTCTAAGGCCAGTTTTACTGTTGGTCTGGTCTTTCTTGTTTTGATGGCCGGTATAACGATATTAATAGATTTAATGTATGGTGAGATTATCTTGCGCACTCAAGAAGACCATCAATTTGTCGGCTATTCCGAGATTTATGTAGGTAAAATATTCAGAAGATTACTTTTTTTCCCAGTCGCCTTGAATGGTTATGCTGGTATCTTGGCCTATATATTACTTTCAGGACAATTTTTAAATAATATATTCTCTCCTTTTTTCTATAGATCTTCTGACTATTACAGTGTAGCGTTCTTTCTCATATTTTCTTTATTATTATTGTTTGGCATAAAAAGATTCGGTTGGCTGGAAATATTGTTATCTGGATTATTTATTTTGATTATTGTTATTATTCTTGGATTTAGCTTACCCCAGATTCATGCGGCTAATTTAATTGATTTTTCCTCAGCCTCTAACTACTGGTTCTTGCCTTATGGGGTTCTATTTTTTGCTTTTGGGGGATTGTCAGCGGTTCCGATTCAAAGACAGGTTTTAAAAGGCAAAGAGCGCAAACTAAAAAAGGCAATAATCTTGGCCGTAATAATTACCGCAATCTTGTATCTGTTATTTGCCCTAAGTGTAGTTGGTGTTGCCGGAGATTCCGCTAGCGATAATTCTATCAATGATTTATTTAATATTCTTGGTGAGAAGATGATGTTATTGTGTTCATTGTTCGGAGTAGTCGCCGCTGGTAGTGCTTTCTTGATGTTGGGATCTGCACACAAGGAAATATTCAGTTTTGATTTTGGTTTTAATAAATTTTGGTCCTGGATTTTAGTTGTATTACCGCCTTTACTTCTATTTTTGGGCGGTTTAAGAAATTTTGTCGATATCATTGGATTGGGTGGGGCCGTAGCTCTTGGATCGGAATCTATTATACTTTTGTATATTTACATAAAAGCTCGAGTCGAAGGTGATCGTAGGCCTGAATATAATCTAAATTTGTCGCGCTACGTACTGTATATTTTGGCAGTTTTATTCTCCGTGGGCATATTATTAAAGTTAATGTTGAATGTTTAATAAAGTAGAAAAGTATCTATTTGGCTCATTGTTGTTTGCTATTCCGTTTCAAATACGAAAGATAGTATTCTATGAAGGCTGGCGTTTTAACGAATGGTTATCTTTCTCAATTTATCTGACAGATGTAATATTCTTCTGTCTGTTCTTAATGTGGATTTATAGTCTAGCGCAGAAAAGGGCGGTGTTAGTCATTGATAATTATCTATTGATTGCATCGTCCCTTATGGCCATAACGGCATTTTCATTGTTTTTCGCTAGGGACGTCAAAGTTGCCGCATTTAGCCTTTTAAGGCTCATTGAGTTTTTGGTTTTCTTTATTTATATAAAAGAGTATGCGATTAAAAGATTTAATTTTCACACGGGTTTAATTGTTTTAATTTCTAGCGCTGTTCTTCAGTCAATTATTGCGATTGGACAGTATGTAAAGCAGGCAGACCTAGGCTTAAGGTATCTCGGGGAGGGAATGCTGGGACTACACATTAATGGTGTCGCCGTTTTCATTAATGAAAACGGCGAGAGGGTAATGCGTGCTTATGGCACGACGCCACATCCCAACGTTTTAGCCGGATTTTTATTCTTGTCTATATTCGCCTTGTATTTTATCTGGTTTTATCGAAAAGGCTTCAGCCACAATATAAATTTTCTTTATAGTGTAGCCTACGCTGTCATGTTGGTGGGATTATTGTTAACATTTTCCAGAACAATTATATTCTTTTGGGCATTAGGATTTATTATACGCGGGTTATTGATTGGATTTTTGCCAAAGTATAGAAATAAGTTTTGGCTTAATTCCGAGATGAGACGCAAAATAATCTCTATTTTGTTGGTCACAGCCATCGTGCTGTCATTATTTGTAATAATGGCATGGCCAGAAGTGTTAAGTAGGATAAAAATTTCACCTGACGATGAAGCTATTAAACTAAGAATTTATTATGCTTCTGAAACTATAGATCAGAGACTAAGCTGGTTCGGATCTGGCGCTGGTAATTTTACAGTCTGGCTCAAGTCGAAACAGCCCAATCTACCCGAATATTTATATCAGCCGGTGCATAATATTTATTTGCTACTTTATTCAGAGTTGGGTATTCTAGGACTAATTGCCTTCCTGTCCTTAATTGGCTATACTTTTTACGATTTCTATCGTTCTTATAAGTTCCAAAAACTCTTCCATTACTCATTTATTCTGGTGTTTGCGTCAATTTTATTGATGGGCATGTTTGATCATTTTTTATGGACTCTACAGCAAGGGAGATTCGTATTATGGCTTTCGGTTGCATTAATTGCCACAAAAGATATAAAATTTGAATAATATGACCATAGACAAGAGAGAATTAATGCGACAAATAAGGGATGAGGTGCTTGGCCTAAAAAGCTCACCACTTTATGATGAGCGCGTAGCCAATAAAGTTTTTCCTGTAATCGGAGAGGGTAATCATGATGCAGCTATTATGTTTATAGGAGAAGCTCCCGGTAAAAATGAAGCCAAAACGGGCAAGCCATTTTGTGGCATGTCGGGTAGAGTTCTAGATGAATTATTGGCTTCAGTTGGCATCAGACGTGGAGATGTATACATCACCAATATTGTTAAAGATCGTCCGCCGTTTAATCGCGACCCCTTACCTGACGAGATAGGGGTCTATGCGCCATTTCTTGATCGTCAAATAGAAATTATCCAGCCAAAAATATTAGCAACACTTGGCAGATTTTCCATGGCATACATAATGAAGAAATTTGGGCTTGAGTCAGAATTAAAGCCAATTAGTGAGATGCATGGGCGTGTCTTTATTGGAAATGCTAATTTTGGTAAAATTAAGATAGTGCCACTCTATCATCCAGCCGTGGCTATATATAATAGAAATACTAAATCAGTGTTGATGAAAGATTTCGAAATACTCAAAAATAATTAGCGGGATGGAATCTATATTTTATTTTTTAAGAGACCATTTTCCGGTATTATTTTCCTACAAATATTTTTTTGTTTTCGCTGGTTCTGCCATCGAAGGCTTTAATGTTCAAATATTATCAGGTTTTCTGATTGGTGTTGGTGGTTTGAAATTGTTGCCGACTTTTCTAGCAACAGTCGCTGGTCAATTCGTAAACGGTTTTATGTGGTATGGCATTGGCTATTTCGCTGGCGCAAAGCCGTTAGATTTTTGGGTACGACGACATAAAAGGGGCAGGCAAATATTGGAGAAAGTAAATGAATATTTTGCAAAACATAGCGGTAAGGCGTTGATTTCTACGCGAATAACCGTCTCTTTTACGGTAGCCACTCTCATAACGGCAGGGTCTCTCAAGTATGATCTTAAAAAATTCAGTCTATATAATTTTATCGGTGGTACCTGCTGGGCTATTATTACTCTTGGTTTCGGCTATTTTTTTGGCGAAGGTTTCAAGTATATCTTTAAGTATGTTGCTAACGCTACAATGTTGTTATTGGGACTAGTACTTATAGGTTTTGCCCTATATTTAATCTTTAAACTTATGAATAGAATATTTGAGAAAGTTCTGGTATTTAATGAGAAAGTAAAAGTTTTGGGCGATAAAATGATAATAGGTATCGATAAATTATTATCGGATGAGAGTGATAATCAGACCGATAAGAGGTAGGAGCTGTGGATTGCTTTAAGGGGTCTTTTATGCTAATATCAATCTAATCATGAATATTAGAAAATCGTGGCCATTATTGGCGTTTATAGCTATGTTTTTAGCGACCAGTTTTGCGCATGCGTCCAGCGAGGATACTCGATATTTTATTAAATCAAATGCCTCATTTTGGAAGAAGTCTTTAACCGTAAGACAGGTTTTTGATAATGGTTTTACCTCTGATCTAACTGATTGGCAATTACGACTAACTAAGATCTTTGGCGTAGAAATTACCCCAGTCAAGAAATTGAGTATTCTAGATGATCAGTTAGCTATCAAGGGCAACATAGTAAAACAACTACCAACGGACAAAGTTCCTTGGGGTATTAAGGCAGTGTATGGAGATTCAATGCTAGAGAAAACTTTTGGTGGCAAAGGCGTGAATGTGGCCGTGCTAGATACCGGCGTTATTAAACACAAAGACCTAGAAGGCAATATCAAAGAATGTAAAGATTTTTCGTCAGCAAAACCTTTGGTTGACGGAAAGTGTGAAGACAAGAATGGACATGGTACGCATATCGCAGGTATTATTGCTGCCAATGGCGGAACAGATGAAGATGGTATCTGGGGTGTTGCGCCAGAGGCATCCGTATATGTATTTAAAGTTTGTACAAATCTAGGGACTTGCTGGGCCGATGATGTGGCTATAGCAATTAGAACAGCCGTTGATGACGGTGCCCAGATAATCAATATCAGCTTAGGTTCAGACACTGAAAGTAGTTTGGTAACGGATGCAATAAAGTATGCAGTTGATAAAAATGTTTTAGTAGTGGCAGCAGCCGGAAACGATGGATCTTATCCTGGAAGTATTGATTATCCTGCCAGTTACGTGGATGTCGTGTCCGTCGGCGCCGTTGATTTTAATATGAGTGTGCCTGATTGGGCTGCGAGAGGTCTCAACGAAGAGACAAAATCTTTTATTCGCGAGACTAGAGATATCGACTTTGCTGCTCCGGGAGTCAATGTTGAGTCTACATGGAAAGATGGCGGATATGTCATCTTATCTGGGACTTCAACGTCTGCTGCACACATCTCGGGTTTGGCGGCTAAGCTTTGGCAGAAAGACGACAAGAATCCAATGGAAACTACGCGCTTGATTCTTAAGAAATTTTCTCAAGACATTTTACCGGCCGGCGATGATAATATTTCTGGTTGGGGATTACCGAAATTAAGGTAAGTTTTCGAGTGATAAAATCGGCCATCGGCCGATTTTATGGTATTATAATTCTATATGAAAGTTAACCATGTTATTCGTACCTTGGTCTTGTCTGATTTTTTTGTTAACGCTGGTTTTAGTATTTTTGCTCCAGTATTTGCAGTTTTCGTAACTAAACAAATTAGTGGTGGTTCTCTTGAAGTAATTGGCTTTGCAGCAGCTATATTCCAGATATTTAAAGTTTGTTTCCAGATACCCGTGGCCAGAATTCTAGATAGAAATCATGGCGAAATGGATGATTTTTATTCCATGATATTCGGCAGTATTATTATTTCATTAGTACCTTTTATGTATCTATTCGCATCCCAGTCAGTCCATATATATGTAATTCAGGCAATTTATGGCATCGGTGCTGCATTCTCTATACCGCCCTGGTATGCCATATTCTCTAGGCACATGGATAAGATGAAAGAAAATGTCGAATGGTCTATGGATTCCATCGCAATCGGTATTTCTGGTGCTTGTGCAGCTGCTCTTGGTGGCTTTTTAGCTCAAAGATTTAGTTTTGAAATGGTGTTTGTAATTGGTGGAATTATTGCTATTGTAGGCTCATCACAGCAAATTAGAATTTTTAATGATATTAAAAGAAAAGTTCGTAGTGGCGAGGTAATTCCTCGACCCGATCGTGGACCAGAAACATAGAATATGGAAAATCAGACAAATACCAATTTAAGTAAGAAAGAGTTGATAGACGCTAAGTACCAGAAAAAGATGGAAAAACGACGAGATCGTGAAGTTTGGGTTAGAAATAGAAGCTATTTTATTTGGGGAGGAGTTGTTGTATTGCTGATACTTGTGATTTGGGGTGCAATAAAAGTCGTGCCCAAAAACACTGACCTTACGGGTGTAGGCAAGCCGGATGCTATCGGTTCTAGCGATTGGATGCTTGGAAACAAGGATGCCAAGGTTAGTATTATTGAATACAGTGATTTTCAATGCCCAGCATGTGCTGCTTATGCATCATTATTGAACAAAATAATTCAAGATTATGGAGATAAGGTCATTTTTGTATATAGATATTTCCCGCTGATATCTATTCATAAAACAGCAGCTATATCTTCTATGGCTGCCGAAGCTGCTGGAAGACAAGGCAAGTTTTGGGAAATGAGCAATAAACTATTTGAAAATCAATCAGTCTGGGCCGATAATTCTAAAGTTCAAGAAATTTTTGTCGGTTATGCTCAAGACCTAGGATTAGATATTAACAAGTTTAAGTCTGATCTTAGCTCCACTGAAATAAAAGATAAAGTTAATACGGCGTATGATAAAGCCCAAGCTATGAATCTTAGCTACACGCCGTCCATTTTTATTAATAATAAGTTAATTCAAAATCCAAGATCCTATGAAGAGTTTAAAACAATTATTGAATCAGAGATTAAGGCCAATCCCTAGTTGGTTGTCATATTTTCTAGTCTTAGTGCCTCTGTTGGGATTTGTGGATTCGATTTATTTAACGGCTAGTCGGCTTTTAAGCTTTAGTGTGCCATGCACGATATTTAAGGGCTGTGATGTGGTGACAAAGAGTGTTTATTCTAGTATTGGGCCTATCCCAATTGCCTTGCTTGGCACTCTTTATTATCTGACCCTGTTTATACTGGCAATTTATTACCTAGATACGGCTAAAAAAAATGTTTTATATCTTTTTAGTAAGCTTTCCTGGGTCGGAGCCGTATTCTCTGTATGGCTAGTATTTCTTCAGATGTTTGTCCTGAGAGCTTACTGTATCTATTGTATGGTCTCAGCTTCTTTCTGTGCTATTTTGTTTGTTTTATGTTTGGTATATATTAGAATTGATAAGGAATAATTACGGGGTAACCCGTCTAATAACATGAAAAAACTTATTTTACTGGTAGCTGTTGTAATTATTGTTGCGGTTGGAGCACTATTGACTATCAGATTTGTATTGGGAGAAGATACTTGGATTTGCCAAGGTGGTCAATGGATTAAACATGGGGAACCTTCAGAGCCAAAGCCAGCTGGTGTTTGCGGTGAAATTAAAGATTTTAGTGGCGTGATCAGCGACATTGATTATGATAAGGGTCAAATAATAATCAAAGATGCGGGCATAGAAATTAGGTTATTATTAATGCCAGACTCAAAATTAAGCGATAGCGATGATAGCACCATAGTATTGTCTGACATGTATAAAACCTTTGAAATTAGCGGGAAGGGAAGTATATCGGCCGAAAACGTTCTGAATGTTCAGGAATTAAAAATAAAGAAATCGCCCAATATCATATTGATGATGCCCAAAGACAATACAGAAATTGGATTACCGGTTGAAATTAGTGGAGTAGCTCGCGTATTTGAGAACGCTTTAAATATTAGAATTAAAGATAAAGAAGGGAATATTTTGGCAGAGAGGAATGTAATGGCAGATAGTCCTGATATGGGTAAATTCGGAGAATTTAAGGTAGTGATTAACTATGCCGAACCAAAAACCGAAGAAGGGTATGCTGAGGCCTTTGATTATAGCGCCAAAGATGGAAGTATGGAAAATCTTGACTCATCGGCGGTAAAATTTAAAACTGTCGAATCTCAGATTATAAAAGCATTTTATTCAAATACTAAAATTGATCCGTCTGCAAGGTATTGCAATAAAACATACGCAGTCGAGAGACGAGTGGCTAAAACTGACGGGCCGGCCAGAGTTGCCCTTGAAGAAATGTTAATCGGGCCAACAAATGCGGAAATTAAAAATGGCTACTTTAGTTCCATTGCCCAATTACCAGAAATCGAAATTCAAAAACTTACAATAGAAAATGGCTTGGCTAAGGTTGATTTTAATGAGGCCCTAAATCAGCAAGGAGGCGGTTCATGTAAGGTAGCAGCAATTAGATCCCAGATAGAAAACACACTTAAACAATTCTCGACTGTAAAAAAAGTTGAGATTTCAGTTGATGGTAATGTCGGAGAGGCTCTTCAGCCCTAATAAATTATCATGAAATTTAGAGTTCTATTCGTTGGTGGCGGGACGGGCGGACATGTATTTCCGCTCATAGCAGTGGCTAATGCCGTAAAAGAAAAGGCCCTATCTAGCGGAGTCGACTTAGAGATATTGATTATTGGTGAGGGTCAGCTACTCAGAGATGCGTGTATGGTCAGTGGTTTTAAGTTTAAGTCAATTTTTGCCGGTAAAATAAGGAGATATTTTAGTTTTCTAAATTTTTTAGACATATTCAAAATGCCGATCGGTTTTATCCAGTCATTGTGGCACATGCTACTGTTTATGCCCAATGTCGTTTTTGCCAAGGGTAGCTATGCTTCTTTTATGCCGTGTCTTGTCGCCAAACTTTATTTTATACCCCTCTTTATCCATGAATCTGATTCAACTGCGGGTCTAACTAATCGTATCGTTGGGAGGCTGGCCAATGGTGTTTTCATTGCCTTTAAGAATGCTGAACTAGAATTTAGTCCCGGGCGATGTCTATTAGTCGGTAATCCTATACGTAAAGAACTGCTTGGCGCTAGCCATGACGAAGGTCTGGTAATGTTCAAGTTTGATGCAAATAGAAAAACTATTCTAATTCTTGGTGGTAGCCAGGGCGCTAGAACCATCAATAATATGGTTTTGCAGTCGCTGGTTATGTTGACCGATAAATATCAGATTATCCATCAATGTGGTGAGGGGCAATTTGATATTGTTAAGGCCGAAGTGGATCGCATAGTTAAAGAAGGTAAAGATGCGTATGCGGATAGATTGATTAATAATTATAAATTGTTCTCATTCTTTAATATCAATGAAATGCGTCTGGCATATGCGGCCAGTGATGTAATTGTCTCGAGGGCCGGCGCGGCGAATATATTTGAGATTGCTGCCATTGGAAAACCGGCCATAGTTATACCCATTACACATTCAGCATCAAACCATCAAGTGCTTAATGCCCAAGAATTTGCTAACTTTGGCGCAATTGTAATTGAAGAAGATAATTTGGCAACTCATTTGTTGATCAATCAAATTGATAAATTATTATTGCCCGAAAATTACGATAGAATTAGTGCCCAAATTAAATCATTTGCCATGATCGATGCTGCCGATAGGGTAGCAGATCAATTATTACTTTTAAATAAATAAAAAATATATGATTATATCATCAATTTTGATAGTTGGTATAGTGGTATTAATAGTAATTTATGTCGTCATATCTAAGGCCCAGAAAAATGGCACTTCAATGCCATCAAAGGTGGAGAATCTGCCAGTTGAGCTGGGAGATAAAAATCTGCCTTCAGTATCGGAGGATATTAACTTACCGGCGACACAAGAGTCAAGAGGAGATGGTGATATAAGTGGTGATTTACCGCCAACTCAAAACTAAATAGCATCTAACCGACCGCCTTGCATTGCAAAGCGGTCGGTTTTGTATTTAAATGAATCCATGAAATGGCAGACCATTGGTTTTAATAAAAATAAGAATTTATTTGAGGATATAAGTGCTAATAAAAGATTAGGGCATTCTTATTTATTTTGGGGAGAAGACATGATTGGTAAAAGAACTTTTGCAATGGATCTTTGCTCTATGATGAACGAAGAAGAGCACTATTCGGGCTTAGATTCTCTGATCATTGCCCCTAAAATTTCAGAAGGTGAAACAAAAATATACATTGAAGATATTCGTGATTTAAAGTCTTTTCTGTCTCTGAAACCTTTGTTTGGTAAATATCGAATTGCTATAATTGACGATGCCGATAGATTAACGCTGGAGGCGACAAACGCAATATTAAAAATTTTAGAAGAGCCGCCATCTTCTGGACTGTTGGTTCTCATATCGTCAAAGCCGAAAGCTCTTCCAAAGACTATCTATTCACGATGTCATCATATTCATTTTGCTAATCATGAAGAAGTTATTATGAAAGAATATCTCGCCAAGGAAAGAGTTAGCTCTGATAACTCAGAATTTTTATGTAGATTAAGTCGTGGGCGGATTGGATGGTTGGCACGCGTTATTTCAGAAGACAGAATTGCCAGGGTGAAAAAAGATATAATCGATTTTGAAGAAAGTATTAAGTCTGGTGTATTTGAGAAGATGATCTATGCCAAAAAATTAACCGAGAGAGACGATTGCATTGATGTGATAAATAATCTTATCTACTACTTTAGTACCGATACTGATTTAATAGTGAAAAACAAAAACGTTTTAAGGCAGCTAATTAAGACATATAAAATAATATCTCAGCCTCAATATAATCGTCGGCTTATGCTGGAAAATTTCGTTTTATCTCTTTGATCCGATCGAATTTAGGTGTATAATACTCTCAATGTATAAAGATATAATAAATAGCAAGAAAGCAGATTTTGAAACGGCTTTTAGTCATGCTAAAAATGACGTTGCTTCTATTCGCACCGGCCGAGCGAGTAGTTCCATGGTAGAAGAGATATTATGCGATTATCTAGGGACTAAAATGCGAGTTAAGGAGCTGGCGACCATTAACGTGCCGGAGCCACGCGTGATCTCTATCGTACCCTGGGATAAGCAGGCTATTCCTGGAATCGAAAAGGGAATTAAGGAAAGCGCACTTTCATTAAATCCCGTGAGTGATAGAGATGGTATTCGCGTAACTTTACCTGCACTTACCGAAGAAAGAAGAAAGGAGTTTACCAGATTGCTAGGCCAAAAAATTGAAGAGAGCAGAATTAAAGTGAGACAAGTTAGGGAGGAAATTTTAAAAAGAGTACAAGCAGAGGTCAAAGAAAAAAAGGCCCGAGAAGATGATTTGCATAAAGCCAAAGAAGAATTGCAGAAACTGATAGATGATCTAAACAAAAGGTTTGATGAGCTGTATAAAAAGAAAGAGCAAGAACTATTAAATTCGTAAAAAATTACTCAGCCAAGAAATAAGACTTTTGAGAGTAAGGAATATCTTTTACTAAAGATTTCCTTGTTCTCGAAAGCGATTCTAGTCGGGCTAAAGCACCGACTAAGAAACTTCGCTTAGAAACCAGTCGTCCTGCGAAAGCCTCTCAAAAGTCTTATTTCTTGGCTTTCTATATCTCTATCAACGAAGCTTGGTCATACTGAATGGACTTACGGAGCCTGACGAGGTGAGTAAGAGGCGAAATGCCAGCAGGCATTTACGTCGTGCCATTCAGTATGATTGAGCGAAGTTGATCGTAATTAGATAAAATATGATAACAGCAATAATATTTATTCTTGTTTTGGGAGTATTAATACTGGTGCATGAATTAGGGCATTTTGTAATGGCTAAACATGCAGGAATGGTTGTCGAGGAATTTGGTTTCGGATTCCCACCAACACTTTGGAGTAAAAAAATAGATGGTACTAAATACTCAATTAATGCGATACCATTCGGTGGTTATGTAAAAATCTTGGGTGAAGACGGAGATAAACGGGATCTAACTGGCTCATTTGCATCTAAATCAATCTGGTCAAGATTTTTAGTAATAGTAGCTGGGGTTGTAATGAACTTCCTTCTAGCGGTTGTGTTATTGATAATCGTTAATATTTTTGGTCTACGTGTAGGTATTGACGGGGCTAAAGATGTTATTGCCAAAGATTTACGCGTTCAAATTATACAGATATCAGCCAAGAGTCCGGCAGAACTTGCTGGCATTAAACTTTTAGATCAAATTATTTCTTTTCAATCTGGTGGGGTAGTAACTAATATGATGAACTCAAAAGACGTTCAAGACTTCGTAGTTAGTAATAAAGGTAAAACAGTAAATGTAGAAATAGCTCGCGGTGGGCAGATCATGACTAAATCTATTGAGATTCGAGCCAATCCTCCTGCTGGTGAGGGGTCTCTAGGGATTTCTTTGGCAACGACAGGCGTTGTTACTTATCCTTGGTATGAGGCTCTGTGGCGTGGTATCTACGATGCCAGTATTCTGCTAGTCAATACGATAATGGGTTATTATTTACTTTTTAAGACCTTATTTGTCAGTGGTAAACTAATGTCAGACGTTTCTGGACCGATAGGGATCGCGACACTGACTGGTTCAGCAGCAAGATTGGGTTTTAATTATTTAGCGCAGTTTGTGGCTATGATTTCTGTGAATTTGGCTGTACTTAATTTCATTCCATTTCCGGCACTTGATGGCGGTCGCGCGATATTGTTATTAGTTGAAAAACTAAAGCGTTCTCCGATTAATAAGAAAATCGAAGGACGCATAAATGCAATGGGCTTTGGTCTTCTGATAATCCTGATGTTCTATGTGACCTTTCGCGATATTCTCAAGTTTTTCTAAAAACCGCCTTTACATGGTTATAAATATAAGGGGAACTACGGAGCTATTCTTAATCTCAAGATTGAATCAATCACTCAAATTAGATATAGTAGTTATATGAGACTGTCCAAATTATTTACCAAAACAACAAAAGAAGCTCCGGCTGACGATGTATCAATTAATGCTCAATATTTAACTAGGGGCGGATTTATTTATAAAAATTCGGCTGGTATTTATTCTATGTTGCCCTTGGGTTGGAAAGTTATTACCAAGATAGCTAATATTATCAGAGAAGAAATGGATGCGATTGGTGGCCAAGAAATGTTCATGCCAGCTCTTGTTGAAAAAAAATACTTAGAACCAACGGGAAGATGGAATTTAGATGTTGGTTTTTTTGCCAAGGGACAGATGGATAAGGAGGCAAACTTTGTTATGGGTTGGAGTCATGAAGATATTTTGACGGCCATTGCTACGAGATTTGTTAATTCTTATAAGGATTTACCTTTTGCTACCTATCAAATTCAAACTAAATTTAGAAATGAAGCTAGGCCAAAATCTGGATTATTAAGAGTCAGAGAATTTATAATGAAAGATCTCTATAGTTTTCATACAACCGAGGGTGACCTGATGAAATATTACAATGAAGTCGCAGGAGCTTACCATAAAATTTTTGAAAGGTGTGGCTTGCATGCGATATATACCCTTGCTGCTGGCGGAGTCTTTACCATGAGTAATACTCATGAGTTTCAGGTTTTAACTAATGTGGGCGAGGATACGATATATGTTTGTTCTGAATGTGAGTACGCTGAAAATAAAGAGATCTCAAGCTTGGGTCAGGGAAGCATCTGTATTAAGTGTGGTGGAATCATGAATGAAGAAAAAGGAGTTGAAGTTGGTAATATTTTCCCATTGGGCACAAAATATTCTAAGCCCCTCAAGTTAGAGTATGTTGATGATAAAGGTAATAAAAATCTTGTGGTGATGGGTTCTTATGGAATAGGTTTGGGCAGATTAATGGCGACGGCAGTAGAAGTATTTCATGATGATAGGGGGATTATATGGCCAGAGAGCATCGCACCATTTAGAGTGCATTTAATATCGCTTGATGTAAATGGTGAGGCCGAAAAAATATATAATGATTTGATTAAGAATGGTGTGGAGGTTTTGTATGATGATAGAGATGATAGGAGCGCAGGAGAAAAATTTGCTGATGCTGATCTAATTGGTTGCCCAATTCGCTTGGTTGTTAGCGAAAAAACACTAACAAAGAATTCGGTAGAGCTCAAACACAGAAAGTCTAGCGAGTTAGAGCTAATTAAAGTAAAAGATCTAGGGAAGGCCCTATAAAAACCCTGTTTTATTATTTTAAGCGTAGCCTTACTAGATATTTTTCAATCCGACTAACCTCATAACAAATAAATGAATATTGATGAGGGTTCTAGGATAAATAAAAAATCAGACTAGCTAAACGAGGTAGCGTAAGCGCTCGCATGGTAGCTAGTCTGATTTTTTATTTTTAGAAACGAAGCAATTGAATATTATTTGTTGAGGGAGGGAGTTGAATAAATATCTGGTGAAGGCGAAGCGTCTTTGTTTTGATTGTTCATACTATTTCTGATATGTTATGGGAAGATTAATCCTTGCGTCATGTTAAATAAATTTTTCGGCTTTTGGTCAAAAGATATTGGGATAGACCTAGGTACGGCAAATACCCTTGTTTATGTGCGTGGGAAGGGCATTTTAATTAACGAACCGTCAATTGTAGCTCTCAATCAGAAGACTGGTAAAATTTTGGCGATTGGTGAGGAAGCCAAGAGAATGGTTGGCAGGACCCCGGGCTATATAACAGTTTCCAGGCCACTAGTCTCTGGTGTAGTTTCTGATTTCGAGATAACCGAGCAGATGCTCAAATACTTCATTGATAAAGTTCATAGGGAAGGATTTGTTTTATTTCCAAGGCCACGTGTGGTTGTTGGAATACCGTCTGGTGTGACCGAAGTTGAAAGGCGAGCCGTTGAAGATGCAACTTATAGTGCTGGTGCCCGCGAAGTTTATTTGATTGAAGAACCGATGGCAGCTGCGATCGGTGCGCGTTTACCAGTGCAAGATGCCGTGGCAAATGTGATTGTTGATATGGGTGGAGGTACGACTGAGGTTGCCGTTATATCTATGGGCGGAGTAATTGCATCTCGATCCTTACGTATCGCAGGAGATAAATTAAATGATGATATTCTGCGTTATCTAAGAGAGCAGAAGAATTTATTAATCGGAGATGCAACCGCAGAAAATATTAAGATTAGTCTTGGTTCGGCCTTCCCGATGGATATAGAGATCGATGGTCCAGTTAGGGGTCGTGATTTAGTTTCTGGTTTACCTAGAGAAATTAACTTAACTTCCATAGAAGTTCGCGAAGCTATATCGAAATCAATACATGGTATCGTGGCCTCAATAAAAAATACGATAGAGGAGACTCCTCCGGAATTAACCGCTGATTTAATTAATAGATATATATACCTTGCTGGTGGTGGGGCTATGCTTAGGGGTCTAGATAGGCTCATTGCCCAAGAAACTAAATTATTTGTTAAAATTGTTGATGACCCATTAACTGCCGTAGCGAGGGGTTGCGGATTTATTTTAGAAAATGTCGAACAATTAAAATCGGTGCTTGTTTCCACTGAAAGAGATGCATTTTTCTAATTATGCTTCAAAAAAAGCCATACAAAATATTATTTGTGGCAATTATACTAGCCGTAGGCCTTGTGCTAGCTAGTCGTTATTTTGGATCATTGGGATTCAATTATGTTGTTTTTCAGAAGCCATTTACGTGGCTATATAATAATTCTCAGATATTAAAAAGATTTGGTTCTAGTGTTTACAATTGGCGTAATTTGGTTTCAGAAAACGAGATTTTAGAGAGGGAAAATATTGCGATTAATCAAAGACTGGCAGATTATAAGAATTTACAAAGCGAAAATCAATATTTAAGAAAAAGTCTTGGCCTGAAGGAGTCATTAAATAAAGAGTTAATTTATGCCAATATATTTAGTGAAGTAATTGGAGCCAATGAGGCGGCATTTTTAATAAATAAAGGTCAAGATGCGGGAATTAGTAAAGATATGATAGTTACAACTGAAGAGGGTATTCTGATTGGTAAAATATCTGAGGTTAGGGATCATTATTCAAGAGTAATGACGGTTAGAGATCGTAATTTTAGGATTACAGCCCGTACGCAGGAAACAAACGTCTCCGGCATTGCAGAGGGAGCACTTATTAATGGCATGTATTTAAAGTTGGTTATTCAATCAGAGAATATTAAAGAAGGGGAATTATTAGTTTCATCGGGAGATGATTTTTTTCCTCCGGCGCTTATTATCGGAAAGATCCAAAATATTGAATCGAGCCAGGGCGATACTTTTAAAATTGTTCGAGTGAAACCAATGTTTGAATCATTATCATTCGCACGCGTAGTAATAATCAAATAGCATGATCTTATTTGGAATTCTATTCAGTATTATTTTTCTGCTCGACGCTGTTATATTCCCCAGTATTTTTAATAATTATTTTGGATATTCGGTTTTAATATTATTTTCGGAAGCAATGCTTGTAACTAAAAATCAAAAAAGTTTGACTTATTCATTGATTATTTTTGGTCTGATATATGAGATATTGCAGGGTTATTCATTAGGAATCTATGTATTGCCGTTGCTAATGACATATCTACTAGTCTTATGTGTCGATTATTTTATAAATCTTAGGGGATATTGTACTGACATGGGTGTAGTGAAGTATATTTTAGCACCATTTTTTGGAGCGATAATTCTAGCTGCCTGTCTATATATTAATTTAGGATTAGGCTACTTTTTAAATAGTCAAAAAAATATCTCATGGGGGATAGATCAATTTGGGAGCGTCTCGTTCCTGATATATCTATACATAATGTGCTTTATAATTTATTGGTTTTTGGAAATGTTATCTGACAAACATGAAAAGAGAATATAGAGTTACAATTAATAATGATGATTGGGTAACCCCCGAAGAGACTTTATTGGACTCTGTTAGCGATCATTCTGACCTAGAGAGGCCCATTCATGACGTTGCGTTTAAAGTGGCAACGAGTATATTTGGCTTGCTCGCCTTTTTTATCTTCATTGTGACATTTAAAATTTCTGTAGTTGATAGCGCGACTCTCTCTAGGATCGCCCTACAGAACAGATCGGTTAATTTCCAAATTCCACCCCCGCGCGGGCCGATGATGGATAGATCTGGGATCTTGCTAACTAAAAATGTTCCGAGTTTTGATTTGATGGTGATGTCTAAAGAAATTAGAGAAGATAAAGATCAATATACTCAGAACATATCAAAAATCGCACAAATATTGGATCGTGATCCGGAAGTATTTAAGACGGAGATATTTAATCAGGTCAATGCCAATTCTGTATTTTTTGCTCAGAGAGATTTAGATAAAAAGCAGCTGCTGGCTATTAACTATTTAGCCCCAAAGGGTTTTTATGTTGTGGCGAATACTAAGAGGACTTATATAAATGGCACAAAATTCTCTCAAATACTTGGCTATATAGGCAAGGTATCCAAGGATGACTTAGCTGAAGATGACTATTACCTATCAACTGATAGTATTGGTAAGACCGGGCTAGAAAATTATTTCGAGAAAGAATTACGCGGAGAACATGGTCGCATATTTTTAGGAGAAAACACAGATGACAATAAGATTGATGCAGTTGCTGGTAATGGCTTGGTTCTAAATATTGATGTTGATATGCAGATTGCCTTGTATGATACCTTGTTTAATATCTTGAGACCTACAAATTTAGATAAGGCGGCGGCAATAATTCAGGATCCACGTTCTGGCGAAGTTTTAGCAATGGTAAGCTTCCCAAGCTATGACAATAATTTATTTATTGATGGTTTATCATCTGGAGAATTTAGCCGACTATTTGAGAATAAGTCAAAGCCCTTATTTAACAGAGTAATAAGCGGAACATACAATCCAGGATCGACAATCAAGCCTTTTATGGGCATGGCATTTTTAGAAGGCGGAATAGTTACTCCTGACACAACTATTAGGGATTGTAAGAGCTTAACAATAGCTGGACCCAATGGTTCTTTGGGATATACGTTTAATAATTGGCGCAGTGAGACTGGATTATTCAATCTAAGAAAAGCCATCGCAAATTCGTGTAATATTTATTTCTTTATCGGAGCTGGTGGATATGGTAAATCGATTGGGTTGGGGATCGATAAAATAGCGTCTTTTCTTAAATCGGCTTTGGCGGATACTATTTTAGGGATTGATTTACCGAGCGAAGAGAAGGGATTAGTACCAACGGCTCAATGGAAAGAACTTGAGCGCGGAGAATTGTGGTATCAAGGTGATACATACAATACTGCGATCGGCCAAGGTGATTTATCCGTTACTCCATTGTGGCTGAATAGTTATATATCAGCCATCGCCAATGGTGGCACGATTTATCAGCCAAAAATTGTCAATCGAGTAGTTGATAGCAAGAATAATACGGTAGAAATATTTAAACCAAAAATTATCGCAAGCCTACCATTTAGTAAGGAAAATATAAATGAAATGCGTAAAGACATGGCTGAGACAGTAATCTCTGGTACTGCTAAATTATTATCAGACTTGCCGGTAAAAGTAGGTGCCAAAACGGGCACGGCCGAGGTTGTTAAGGGGAAGAAGATCAATTCACTCTTTGTCGCCTTTGCACCACTTGATGGTGCCGAGCTATCAATAACTGTTTTAGTTGAGGGATCTGCTTCGAATGAGGGTTATGCTATTCGTACGGTTCATGATTTTTTAAAGTGGTATTTTAATAGGGATAAGATTACTGATATTTTACCATCTGAAAGTCCAGAAGTGTCTACAAGCCCACAGCCTTAGTGTTATCAACAAAACTATTGCCAAAATCATGGCTTTAATGTAAACTCCTTCTTATCGTCATTATTTATCGCCAAAAAAGGCGATAAATCGCTTAATATATAGACAAAATGAGTAATCAATATCTTAGTAAGGAGGGTTTGGAAAAATTAAAGGGTGAGTTAGATGAGCGAACCAATGTTCTAAGGCCAGAAATTGCACTAAGGATTAAAGAAGCCAAGGAACAAGGCGATCTATCAGAGAACGCTGAATTTGATGCGGCCAAAGAGGCCCAGTCATTCAATGAGGGCAGAATAGAAGAATTAAAGATTTTAATTGATGACGCTGTTTTAATTAGTCACACTAATGGCAATGGTTTTGTTGCCGTTGGTTCGACGTTAAAAGTTGAAGCCGATGGTAAAAACAGCACATATTCTATCGTCGGGGCAGTTGAAGCCGATCCAGTGGCTGGTTATATTTCCAATGAATCTCCGCTGGGCAAAGCTTTTCTTGGTAAAAAAAAGGGTGAATTAGTCGTTGTTCAAACTCCTAAGGGGGAGGTTAAATACAAGATTGTCGAGATAAAATAAATTTATTAAAACAGCCCCCACGAAGTGGGGGCTTTGGTTTCTGACAACTACTTTTTGAGCAGTGATGTCAGCATCTTGAATGGCCAGATTATAATACTAAGGAGCAACGCAACTAAAGACCAGAGAAGTGCAAATATAAGAACTAGGCCAACGACAATTGACCCAGCAATAAATGCAATAAATTCAAGGAATCCTAAGGCGATACCCGGAACAAGGAATATCAGGGCAAAGATTACCAGAATTATCACGACTGTCGAGAATAAGCATCCAAGCATGGATTCCCTCGCATCAAAGTACTAATATGATTTTACTATGAAATTGGCGCACGGTCAATTAAACCGGGATTCACATTTATGCAAATTTTGTTATCATTGATCTATGCCAATTGACGATATAAGAGATTCAAAAATTCAAAAGGTCTACGATATGAAGAAGAAGGGTATTGATCCATATCCTAGAACCTCAAAGAGATCTCACAAGATAGGCGATGCAGTTGCTGATTTTGATGTACTGGTAGAATCTAAAAAAGATTTAGTTTTGGTTGGTCGCATTATGGCAATGCGTGAACATGGTGGCTCAATCTTTATGGATCTGGATGATGGCAGTGGCAAGATTCAGGCCTATATAAAAAAGGATATCATTGGCGATGATAATTTTGATAATTTTAAAAGCTTTGTGGATATTGGTGATTTTATAGAAGTTGCTGGGTTTTTATTTAAAACCAAAAAAGCCGAAAGAACCATCGAGGCTAAAGAATATACCTTACTCAGTAAATCTCTCTTGCCTTTACCCGAGAAATGGCATGGTTTGACCGATGTTGAAGAGAGGTACCGTAAGCGATATCTGGACTTATTGTTTAATGAAGACGTGCGCAGTAAATTTCAGATGCGCTTCAAGATTCTTGATCTTATACGCGAATTCTTCAGAAAGAACGAGTTTATCGAGGTTGAGACGCCAATACTCCAACCTATCCCTGGAGGGGCCACTGCAAGGCCATTTAAGACGTTTATGAATGATTTAAAGATGGAACTATATCTGCGAGTGGCGCCAGAACTGTATCTGAAGAGATTACTTGTCGGTGGCTTTGAACGTGTATTCGAGATTGCTAAGAATTTTAGAAATGAAGGCATGGATCGAGAACACAATCCGGAGTTTGATATGCTGGAGGCTTATGCTTCTTACCACGATTATAATTGGATGATGGAACTGACCGAAGAGTTGATGGTTTTCTTGGCCATGGAATTATATGGCAATAATGAAATTAAATATGGGGACAATGTTGTACATCTCAATAAGCCATTCAAGAGAATTACATTTAATGATGTTGTCAAAGAATATTCCGGCCTTGATTATGATGTTGATGACGAGAAACTATTTGTGAAGAAAGCCGAAGAATTGAATATCCAAATTGATAAAACTATGTCCAAGGCCAATATCGCCGATGAGATATTCAAAAAACTGGCCCGTCCGAAAATGATAGATCCAGTTTTTGTTATTGATCATCCGATTGAACTTTCGCCGTTAACTAAAAAAATACCATCTAATCCTGGCCATGTAGAGCGATTCCAATTATTGATTGGTGGCTTCGAGTTAACTAACGCTTTTACTGAGTTAAACGATCCGCTAGATCAGAGAGAAAGATTTGATGCTCAGGAAAAAATGCGATCCAAGGGTAACGAAGAAGCGCAAAGGCTTGATCAAGATTTCATTGATGCTCTGGAACACGGCATGCCACCGGCAACGGGCATTGGTATTGGCATTGATCGTTTGGTTGCCCTATATACTGATTCTCATTCTTTACGTGATATTCTGCTTTTCCCGACGATGAAATCCAGATAGATAAAAAACAAGTAATATTTCAGTCATGTTATATCGTAAGTATCGGCCGAAGAACTTCAACGAAGTCGTTGGCCAGGAACATATCAAGAAAACTCTCTTGGGAAGCTTGACTAGCGGCCATTTAGGCCATGCCTATTTGTTTACTGGCCCGCGTGGTACGGGCAAGACTACCGTTGCTAGAATATTCGCCAAATGCCTGAATTGTGCCAATCGGAGCAAGGACGGTAATCCTTGCGATAAATGCGACTCTTGCTTGGGTATCGACCAAAATAGATCAATGGATTTAATCGAAATAGACGCCGCTTCTAATCGTGGTATTGACGAGATTAGAAATCTCAAAGAATCGGCTATGGTGTCGGCACCAAGCGGGAAGTATAAGATTTTTATTATAGATGAGGTCCACATGTTAACCAAGGACGCCTTTAACGCTCTATTGAAAATTCTCGAAGAACCACCGGCTCATATCGTCTTTATCCTAGCCACTACCGAATCTCATAAGATATTATCGACCGTACTCTCTCGAGTTCAAAGATTTGATTTTAAGCGATTGTCAGATAACGAGATAGCTTCAAAGTTAAAACTAGTTGCCAAGTCGGAGAATATTAAAATTGATAATGGTGGATTAGCAACAATTGCTAATGCCGCTGATGGTGCAATGCGTGATGCGGAGGTATTATTAGAGAAATTACGATCATCGATGGCCAAAGGTCAAGAAGTTGATGAAATGACTGTAGCTGAATTGTTGGAATTGGTACCGAATAAATATCTGACGGAATTTTTACAGTGTATGATTGAGAAGCGCAATCGTGATGCTATTGCCATTGTTGGTAAGATTTACGAGTCGGGGATCGATCTGGATAATTTCTTAAAAAACCTTATTGAGTATATGCGCAACTCTCTGATGGCAATTATTAGTAATGATAATGGCGCCATGACCGTAGATCCAAAGTTGCTAGTTAAATTCATTAGAGTGTTTGCTGATGCTCGTAGCGAACTTAAGAATTATCCCATTCCGACATTGGCCGTTGAGATGGCCATTCTCGGTCAAATGGAATAAGCAGTATTGCGTGTTTATAAGTATCGTGTTATAATGTCTTTATCCTGACTTTTGTCATTATTAGTCTTGGAGGTTGCCCGGTTCGAAAGAACCATAAAAGCGGGGTAATCAAAATCGAAAAAATGTCTAAATATTCAGTAAAATTCAATATTTTCCGCACACCAGCGTTACAATATGTTGGTGGAGCTAATAGCGATTGTATCGCGGCATTTAGACGTAAACGATTCCAGGATTAATTTCCGTTAAACTCGTTTGTGAATAGGCGCCGCGGATAACAATCCGCGGCGCTGTTGTTTATACGACAACGCCAAAAAGATCCTTAACAACCGACAACAAGGAGGTGCACCATGCTTACCCCGGGTAAGCTCTCGAGGATTAGCTGGAGAAGTAATCCGCTTTTCTATCTATTCAGCAAAACGTGGCGTTATTCAGAAGGCAATCAACGTAAGGTCGTATTGTACTGGATCATGTTTGTGGTGGCTAATTCCATAGAACTTTTTTGTCAGCCGCTGGTAATGGCCAAAATTATAGATACCATACAGAAACAAGGTATCACGTGGGCTAATATCAATTTCCTTTTTGGACTTCTGATGCTGACACTTGTAGCCGAGCTAGCTTTTTGGGCTATACACGGTCCAGCTAGATGTATCGAGCGTTACAATGCGTTCTTGGTGCGTCTAAACTATCGGAAGTTCTTATTGAAGGGCGTAATGACTTTGCCCATGGAGTGGCACACCGATCACCATTCTGGTGATACTATAGATAAGATTGAGAAGGGAACAAACTCACTATTTTCGTTTTCGGAAGATTCCTTTCAAGTTATTTATTCAATTGTCCAACTAGTCGTGAGTTACACGATACTAGCCTATTTTAGTAGGCCAGCGGCATTCATTGTCTTAGGCATGATTATCATTTCTGTCTGGATAACGATGCGGTTCGATAAAGTCCTTGTAGGTCAATATGAAGAGCTTAACCGTAGCGAGAATAATATCTCTGAAAGCGTGTTTGATTCTATCAGTAACATCACGACAGTGATCATATTACGGGTAGAGAAGCTGGTTTTTGGTGCAATCATGCGCAAAGTCGAAAAGCCATTTGAACTTTTTAAGCGCAATCAGCGCTTGAGCGAGATTAAATGGTTTCTGACAAGCGTGACCTGCACGGTAATGGTTATAATCGTGATGGGTGTGTACTTCTGGCAACATATTGGCGTAGGTCAAGGTGTTGCGATTGGGAGTGTGTATCTATTAATGAATTATCTTAACAAAATCAGCGAGTTGTTCTTTAGGTTTACAAGTATGTATAGCGATATTCTCAAGGGAAAATCTAGGGTCATGAATTCTGAGGAGCTAACTAAAGATTTCAAGACTGAGAATTTCACAAATCATGTGTTGCCACGGACGTGGCAGCGTCTGGATGTCGCCGGCTTAGATTTCTCTTACTATGGCGAAGGAAATGGTGATCGACACCTTGAGAATGTATCAATGTCATTATCTCGTGGCGAGCGTATCGCGCTTGTCGGAGAGAGTGGTAGTGGCAAGACAACAATTCTAAAGATCATGCGAGATTTATATCGTCCTCAGCACATGAAGCTGATGGTAGACGGCAGGGTCATACCCGATGGTTTTGGAGGGGTTAGCCGGGCCATTGCGCTTGTGCCACAGAATCCAGAAATATTTGCAACGACGATCTTGGAGAATATCACTCTTGGCGCCGATTATGATATTAATTCTGTAATGCACTTTACGGATATGGCATGTTTTACTGATGTTGTGGGGGGGCTACCCAATGGCTTTAACTCTTCAATTAAAGAAAAAGGAGTTAATCTCAGTGGTGGCCAACAGCAACGCCTAGCGCTTGCTCGTGGATTATTGGCTTGTCATGACAAAGATATAGTTCTGCTTGATGAGCCAACGAGCAGTCTTGATACCGGTACCGAGATGAGAGTTTATGGAAATATTTTCAGAGAATTTCAGGATAAGACAATCGTCTCATCTATCCATCGTCTGCATCTTTTGCCGTTGTTCCATAAGATATACTTCTTTAGTAATGGTCAAATTATTGCCTCTGGTAGCTTAAATGAGTTATTAATGCAGTGTCCTGAATTTCAGGAACTGTGGCGACAATACAATGATCATAATGAGGAGATTAGCTAACTATACAGCAAGGAGCCTATTCGGCTCCTTTTATTTGTATTGATACGTCTTCTAACCAATAGCTTGGAATCGGTTTGTAATTAATTGGATGGGCGTCTTCAACGAAATACCCATATGTAATCTTTTGTGATTGTAGTATCT
>Ga0209318_1000246_pt1 | contig 56748 bp, 58 predicted proteins | sample RifGroE1_FD_183999 | JGI IMG/M metagenome (GOLD analysis project Ga0209318, IMG submission 183999) | Groundwater microbial communities from Rifle, Colorado, USA - Groundwater E1 (SPAdes) (version 2) | ecosystem: Environmental > Aquatic > Deep subsurface > Groundwater | place: Rifle, Colorado... | reverse complement strand
GAAGAGATCAAAATTGTCCAAAACTGAGACCGATGTGGCTAAGCTTGATGAGATTAGTAAATTATCCGATGAGGAGATTATTGATGTCATCTCGTCAGAGATAAAAAAAAGAAAAGATTCAATCACGAGTTATCAGTCTGGCGGTAGGCCAGAATTAGCCGAGAAAGAGAATGAGGAAATCGGTTTTATTTCAATTTATATGCCAGAGCAACTTGGTGAAGATGCAGTCAGAGAAGAAATTAAAAAAACAATAACCGAAGTTAGTGCATCAAGTATTAAGGATATGGGCAAAGTTATCGGTGCAGTTATGGCTAAGATTAAGGGTAAGGCCGATGGACAACTCGTTAGCCAAATAGTCAAAGAATTGCTCGCATAGTAAACCGGTATCGCTCGCCCGATTGTTTTGGATGAATAAAGTTTTATTCAAAACAATCGGGCTTTGTCGTATACGCCGGATACGTTTAGGAACTAGACATAGCAAGCTGACCATGATATTATACGGAAGTTCTTTTTACGAGGATTCAAGTATGAGCTGTCTGCAATTTAATGTGGGTGATAGTGTTAAATTTCATTCGACGCCTTTTTTCTGGAGGGCTATCGGTTTTCTGTCATCTGTGCGACTAGCTTTTGAGAACAATGTAATTTTCGAGGTGGTCGCAACTTATGGCTTTCTTGACGATCAATTCATTCTTGTTAAGGATCCGTCTGGTAAGCACCCTTTCGAGCCATTAAATGCCCATCTTTTCGAAAAAGCTTAGATAAACCGAGATACATGCTCGGCTTTTTAATTTACTAAAGATGATATAGGATATATGTATGCTGGAACTAGTTTATGAAAATCATAGTAGCCATACAGAGTTTGAAGAAAGATTTTTTAGGAATATTCTTAATGTTATTCTTAAGAAATTCAATATGGAGAAGCAACAGATTGAACTGGGGCTTCAAGTTGTCGAATCCGATAGGATGTGTGAATTAAATAAGCAATATAGACACAAAGACAATGCGACGGATGTATTGTCTTTTCCTCTTGATGAGAGCAATCTTAAAAAGTATGGTATAATCGCGTTAGGAGATATCTTTCTTTGTCCGAGTTATATCGAGCAAAAAGCTAAAGAATTAAATATAAGATTCGAAGAAGAGCTTGCCAGAGATGTTATTCATGGCTTTTTGCATTTAACTGGACATGATCATGAAATCTCAGCCGAGGCAGAAAAAGAGATGATTGATCTACAGGAAGATATACTCAAGTCAGTTATAGAAAATAAATGAAATCTCACTATATTACCGGAATAGACGTAGGTAATGCCCAAGTAAAAGTGGTCATTGCCAAAATTGATAATGGCTCTTTTAGGCCAGAAATTGTTGGCGTAGGCACGGCTATATCCAGTGGCCTGAGAAGGGGTATGGTGGTTGATACCGAAGAAACGATATCTAATATCCATAGTGCTATCGAACAAGCCCAGGGCATGGCTAATTTTAAGGTAAAACGTGCCTATCTATCAGTCAGTGGTTTGCATATTGGTACCCAGGTATCTAGAGGGGTAATCGCGGTTTCTAGAGCTGACAACGAAATTTCTCAAAATGACATTGATCGTGTTCTGCAAGCGGCAGCGGTGATTAGCCTACCGGCTAATCGAGAGGTTATTCATGTAATTCCGAGAAATTATATAGTTGATGGTAAGGAATACGTAAAGAATCCCTTGGGAATGAAGGGCGTGCGTCTCGAGGCTGAAGTTTTTATTATTGATGGGCTCTCGCCACATTTAAAAAATATTGCCCATTGTCTTAATGAAAATAATATTGAAGTAGCGGAACTCGTCTTTGCTCCGTTAGCCGCTTCATTGGCTGTCTTGGATAAAAATCAAAAAGAATACGGTGTGTTACATCTAGATTTTGGTGGTCAAACTTCTACACTTTCTGTTTTTGAAGAGGCCGATCTATTACATACCGCAGTTCTACCAATCGGTTCTAGGCACATTACTAATGATTTAGCCATTGCTTTGCGGACTTCAATTGATGTTGCCGAAAGAGTGAAAATTGAACACGGCTCTACGGCAGAGATACAGGATATGAGAAAAAAAGATATGGTAGATTTGTCTGAAATATTGGCCGAAGAAAATTATATTTTACCTAAAAAGCAATTGGTTCGTGTAATAGATGCCAGGATGCAGGAGTTGATTGACATGGTTGGAGTTGAAATGAAAAAAATTCCACGAAACGGTATGCTGCCAGCTGGTGTGATTTTGAGTGGGGGCGGTTCGAATTTACCAGGTTTTGCCACCTTAGTGAAAGATCGACTAAGATTGCCAGTTCGAATAGCCATTCCATTAAATATTGATGGTACGGGGCTTCTTAGGGGTGATCCATCGTATTCGGTCGCTGCTGGCTTGATTGCCTGGGGCTTTGAAAAAGAGCTTGGTGGAGGTAAACAGCGGGGAGGTGGATTTAAAGGTATGAATTTTAATTCTTCTGGTACCACCAAAAAAATCATCAATTGGTTTAAGAACTTTTTACCCTAAGTCTAGTTATTCACAGACTTATCCACAGGTTTGCGAGGCTTCCTTGCGACCTTTTTTATTTTATGATAATCCTTATTTCAAGAAGATTGCGTTAATCGATTAATATAAAACGATATGCCACAAGTTAAACCACCATTTGAGACGTTTGCCAGGATTAAGGTCGTTGGAGTTGGGGGATCTGGGAATAATGCCTTGAGCAGGATGATTGAAGCTAGAATTCATGGGGTTGAATTCATTGCTATTAATACTGACGCACAGGCGCTCCATATCTCAAATGCGCCGATCAAGATTCACATTGGTAAGAGTTTGACTAAGGGTTTGGGGGCTGGTATGAATCCAGAAATTGGTCGCCAAGCAGCAGAAGATACAAAGGAAGAAATAATGGCCGCTTTAAAAGGAGCTGATATGGTTTTTATAACCTGTGGTCTTGGTGGGGGTACGGGTTCTGGTGCTGCCCCAGTAGTAGCTGATATTGCTAAAGATGTTGGCAGTCTAACGGTAGCGGTTGTAACTAGGCCATTTAATTTCGAGGGAGCTCAAAGATCGAGAATTGCCGAAGATGCTTGGCATATATTAAGAGATAAGGTAGATGCTCTTATTAGTATCCCCAACGATCGCTTACTTTCTGTTATTGATCGCAAGACTCCATTACTCGAATCATTTGCTATCGTAGATGATGTGTTAAGACAAGGCGTTCAGGGTATTTCAGATTTAATTACCGTTCCGGGTATTATCAATGTTGATTTTGCTGATGTTAAGGCGATTATGGCTAATTCTGGCTCAGCTCTTATGGGTATCGGGCGGGCAAGTGGTGAGGATCGAGCCATAGAAGCTGCGAAGATGGCCATTAACTCGCCGTTACTCGAGGTTTCCATAGATGGGGCTAAGGGAGTGTTATTTAATGTCTCAGGTGGTACTGACATGGCTATGGCAGAAATCAATGAAGCTGCTAGAATTATCACTGAACACATAGATCCGGATGCCAAAGTCATCTTTGGAGCTGTTATTGATGATAAAATTAAGAAAGGTGAGATTAAAATCACAGTTGTGGCTACGGGTTTTGCCAATGGGGGTGGGATTGGTCCTAGACAAAGTTCATTTAATTCAGGACCGAGCCTTTTTGAGCATACAGCAAAGCCTGCGGCACCAATTCCTACTCAAAACCAATCATCGAGCCAGCAATCTCAGCCATCAGTCCAGCCAGTCAAAGAATTAGTTGACCCATCAATAAATGACGAAGAATTTGATATTCCGGCTTTTATAAGGAGAAAGATGACAAAATAAATTATCACGTATTTGTTCATTATAGGGAAACATAAAATGCCCAATGGGGCATTTTATGTGAGTATCAAGATTTTAAGGATACTTATCAACAAAAATGAGTGTTGCTGATAGTATTTAAAATTGCTTAAATTGATGTACTAAATTTCATTCATGAATACTCTAAATAATGATAAAGATAACTTATTCTCTGAGCCTGAGAATATATCCAATGAAAGTGCCCCGATCTCTTCAGGATTAAGATGGGAGAGATTATTTGGCCTAGGTAATCCCTACGATGACATTGTTTGGGAGAAAAGAGTGGCCAAGATTATCAAGGGAGATGGGACTGTTGTTTTTGAACAAAAAGATATCGAAACGCCAAATTTCTGGTCTCAGACAGCAACCGATATTGTCGCTTCTAAATATTTTAGGGGCCGCATTGATTCACCCGAGCGGGAGAAAAGTGTTAAGCAAATGATTGATCGTGTCGCTCGGGCTATTGGCAATTGGGGCCTTAAAGATGGCTACTTTGCCTCACCGGCAGATGCCGAAAATTTTGTAATGGATATCACCTGGCTCTTGGTACACCAATATTTCGCATTTAACAGTCCAGTTTGGTTTAACGTTGGGGTGCATGAAAAGCCTCAATGTTCCGCATGTTTTATTTTATCGGTGGAAGACAATATGCAATCAATTCTTGATTGGTATAAGGACGAAGGATGGATCTTTAAATATGGTTCCGGATCGGGTACGAATTTATCTAAATTAAGATCATCTAAGGAACCATTATCAAGGGGTGGTTTTTCATCTGGGCCAGTCTCATTTATGAAAGGAGCCGACGGAGTAGCTAATTCTATCAGGTCAGGCGGCACAACTCGTCGAGCTGCCAAGATGGTGATTCTAAACGTTGATCATCCCGATATCAAGAATTTTATTTATTCTAAAAAGATCATCGAAGAAATGACCCAAATTCTACAGGCAAGTGGAGTTAAGAATTCCATAGAAGGGGATTTATTTGATCCGTATACTTTATTGCCATATCAGAATGCGAACAACTCAGTCAGAGTTAATGATGAATTTATGAGGGCCGTTGAGGGAGATGGTTATTGGGATTTAAAATCAGTTACAACTAGAGAGACGCTGGAGACAGTAAGAGCTAATGAAATACTAGACTGGATGGCAGAGGCTGCTTGGCATTCGGCTGATCCAGGGATTCAATATGATACGACAATCAATGAGTGGCACACCTGTCCAAATTCTGGAAGAATCAATGCTTCAAATCCTTGTAGCGAATACATGCATGTTGATAATAGTGCATGCAATCTAGCTTCGCTAAATTTGATGAAATTTTTAAGAGAGGGTGGTAAATTTGATGTTGATTCTTTCCGTCGGGCTATTAATGCGATTATCTTGGCTCAAGAAATATTAGTCGGAAACTCCTCTTATCCAACACCCAAGATAACTGAAAATGCTATCAATTTTAGACAGCTTGGTCTTGGCTATGCTAATCTCGGGGCTCTTTTGATGGTTTTGGGTCTGCCCTATGATTCTGAAAAAGGCAGAGCAGTTGCTGGTAATATCACATCAGTTATGTGCGGTGAAGCATATAGAATGTCGGCGTTAATCTCTCAAATTATGGGACCTTTTAATGCCTATGACATTAACCGAGAGCCAATGTTAGCTGTAATAAAGAAACATCTAGAGTCTGCGAATGATCTCTATGAAAAATCCCAAAAAATTAGTATCGGAGATAATTATCTTGAGATTACATCGCGACTAGTTTGGCATGAAGCCCTTGAGCTTGGTAAGAAATATGGATATCGTAATGCTCAGGCAACCGTGTTGGCTCCGACCGGTACAATATCTTTCTTGATGGATTGTGATACGACTGGAGTTGAGCCCGAATTGGCGCTTATCAAATATAAAAAATTAGTGGGTGGAGGCGTTCTAAAGTTAATCAATAATCAAGTCCCATTGGCACTAAGAAGATTGGGATACTCAAACGAACAAATTGAAGATATATCTGCATATATGCTCGAGAAAGAAACTATTGAGAGAGCCCCCCATTTAAAGCCCGAAGATGTTAGTGTTTTCGATTGTTCATTCAAGGCGACAAATGGCGAGAGAAGTGTGAGTTGGATGGGTCATATAAAAATGATGTCTGCGGCCCAGCCATTTGTTTCTGGCGCCATATCCAAGACTGTTAATTTGCCCTCTGAGGCGACGATTGAAGATGTTAAAAATGTATTTATCGAGGGTTGGCGATTGGGATTAAAGGCCATTGCAGTTTATCGAGATGGATCGAAATCAATTCAGCCATTAACTACCAAAAAAGATGAAGAGGATAAAGATGAATTAGTAGAAAAGGTAAATGGTTATACTAGAGTTAAACTACCAGACGAGAGGCCATCTCTTACTCATAAATTTTCAGTCGGTGGTTATGAGAGTTATCTAACTGTCGGTTTATATCCGGATACTGGTAAGCCGGGAGAGACGTTTCTGATTGCTGCCAAGGAGGGGAGTACGGTTTCCGGACTATTAAATACGATAGCGACTCTTATATCAATGTGTCTACAGTCTGGCATGCCACTCAAGTCACTAGTGAAGAAATTTAAGGATATGAGATTTGATCCATCTGGGTTTACTAATAATCCTCAGATCCCAGTGGCCAAGTCTATAACCGATTACGTCTTTAGATATCTGGGCTTGAAATTCTTGCCACCAGAAGAAAAAGATGAAATTTTTGGACCTAGCCAAGAAGAAGGCTCAAGTTTAACACCTGGAGATAAGTCTCAAGTAGACGACTTGTTAGCGGAATTAATATCCTCGACCGCTAGACAAGAAAATTCAGAATTTAAAGTTGCAGCAAGTACTGATCACATGGTGGGTATTACTGCTCATAATGACGACGCACCTCCTTGTGGTAATTGTGGCACTCTTATGGTTAAGGCTGGCTCTTGCTATTCATGTCCTAACTGTTTTGCTACTACTGGCGTGTGTAACTAATTAAAAAAGATCCGACAATTGTCGGATCTTTTTTAATTGGCAAAAAACTGTTAGATTGTTTTTACATGCACAAGCTAAATCTTCATAAATCACAGGTTTTTTTCTACTTGATGATAGCATTTATGTCGGGTATTTTCATAGCTTCTATCCTGCCCATAGCACAGAGTCTGATATCGATAATATTGATAGTAGCAATTATCGGATTGGCAGTCGTCACTTATCAGAAAACTTTCAATAATGATGACCTTGGTATATACAAAAGAAGGTTATTCGCAATTTTATTCTTCTCGATAATTTTATTTTCAATAGGTGCTTGGTATTTTAATAAATATAGTGCAAAACATAGTTTTGTTAGGGAAGTTTCGGATAGAAATATTGAGATCATGTTTCGAGGATATATTGACGGAGAACCTAGGGCCCAGGGTCAAGCTCAGACATATATATTCCGAGTAAAAGAAATTATTCTCCCGAAATATGGAATTTTAACCGATGAGAAAATTTTAGTGACTGACCGATTATTTCCGAGCAGGCGATATGGAGAGTTCTTGGTTCTGGCTGGCAAACCGAAATCTCCAGATGAATTAGATAACGATAGTTATGTGAATTATCTTAAGACACAAGGTGCTACTGGTACATTATCTTTTCCTAAGATTTCAGACGATAAAAAATTATCTATTTCATCACTGGAGAAGCTTAGTATCAATGGCTATAAGATAATATTCAGAATAAAAAGTCATTTTGAAGGTGCGATTAGTCGATCAATATCAGAACCCAATGGCTCATTCGTTGGAGGTATATTACTTGGTTCGCGTCAATCAATCTCAGATGATTTAAAGAATGATTTTAATAAAACCAGTACAACTCACATTTTAGCAATTTCAGGATATAATATCGCTATTGTTTCTGCTGTTTTTCTATCTTTGCTTATTGTATTTGTGCGAAGAAAGATAGCATTTTGGATTTCTGTGGCCGGAATCATTATTTTTACAATTTTAACTGGTGCTTCGGCATCAGTAGTTCGTGCCGCAATCATGGGAATATTACTGTCCTCTGCTAATGGTTATGGTCGCCTGTATGACCAGAAGATATCAATATCGTTAGCCGCGCTAATTATGATCCTACTTAATCCTTTTGTCTTAACTCTCGATATTGGCTTCCAATTTTCTTTCTTATCCGTGCTCGGTATTGCTTATATGTATCCGATTTTAAAAGATAGATCTAAGAAAATTAAAAGCCCAGAGATAATTAAGGATACTTTATTAATGACTCTTTCGGCCCAAATATTCGTGCTGCCATTGGCTGTTTATTATTTTCATAATTTCTCGCTCGTATCTTTGCCAGTTAACGTCCTGATCTTGCCTTTCGTGCCCCTAGCCATGATGCTTGGTTTTGCGACTGGGATTCTCGGCATAATCTGGCCATTGCTGGGCAAGGCCATTGGTCTTCTCACTTGGGCTCTTACCAGCTATCAGATTTGGGTAGTTAGGTATTTTGCTTCTTTGAGATATTCGAATCTTTCAATTAATCCCAGCCTATGGTCAATTATACTTGTTTACGTAATAATCGTTGTTTTGACTATTATTGGTACGAAATCAATAAATAGTAAGGGAAATAATGGAGTCAATATCTAGAGATAGAAAGATTAGAGTTGGGCATGTGGCTATCTTTTTGTGTCTAGTAGTTTTTGCCATTACTACGACGGCTATTGCCAAGGATCAAGACGGCCTACTTAAGGTATATTTTTTAGACGTGGGTCAGGGTGATGCCGAATTGATCGTAACGCCAAGCGGTCAGCAGATTTTAATAGATGGTGGTCCAACTAATCAAGTAATAGACGAACTTGGGACTATAATGCCATTTTACGATTCAACGATTGACGTGATCTTAGCTACTCATAAGCATAGCGATCATATTACTGGACTGCTGGGTGTTTTAGATAAATATGATGTTTCTAGAATCGTTGATACTAATCGTAGTTATAGTGCATCCGAAGCTAAAGAATGGCAGGCAAAGAAAGAGCTAGAAGGATCCGAATTAATAATCGTCAAAACAGGTGATGAATTTGACTTTGGTGATGGAGTGAAGATAAGAATTCTTTATCCGGATATCGTGTTTGCTGATTATAAAACCAAGAATCCAAACAACGATTCTATCGTAGCCATGCTTGAGTACGGCGGGCTAAGGATTTTGTTAATGGGCGATGCTGAATCACCGGTTGAGAAGGAAATACTAAATAAAAGAATCAATGTCGATGCAAATATATTGAAAATTGGACATCATGGATCAAAGACCTCATCAACTTTGAGTTTTTTAAATTCTGTCTCTCCGACTGTTGGCGTAATTGAGGTTGGTGCGAAGAATAGTTATGGCCTACCGTCGGATGTAGTTTTATCAAGACTTGAAACTTTGGCAATAAAGTATTATCGTACTGACGTTGATGGTACGATAAAATTATCCAGTAACGGAAAATATTTCAAGATAACAAAATAAAATAATATGGTACATCCGAAAAAAGAACAGACATTAATATTAATTAAGCCAGATGGCTTAAAGCGTGGCTTAGCCGGAGAAGTTTTGAAAAGATTTGAATCAAGAGGTCTTAAAATTGTTGGCATGAAGATGGTGAAGGCATCAGCCGAGCATGTAAAAAAGCACTACCTGTCTACGAAAGAACAGTTAGAAGGCATGGGTAATAAAACCCTAGATACTCTGAAGCAAAATGGTCTTGATCCGATAAAAACTATGGGGACGGATATTCCCCTGGAGATAGGTAAGATGATTAATAATTGGAACTTCGAATTTATAAGTTCAAGTCCAGTCGTGGCCATTGTTTTAGAGGGATTACATGCAGTGGATATGGCTAGAAAAATAGCTGGGACTACGCTTCCTTTTAGGGCAGATATAGGCACGATTCGTGGAGATTTTTCTATAGATTCTCCGATACTAGGTAATTTAAACAAAAGGCCAGTTAGAAATATCGTGCATGCATCAGGATCTATAGAAGAATCCAAGAGAGAGATTAGGCATTGGTTCTTGCCCAAAGAGATTTTTGATTACCAGAGAGCCGAAGAGGCGGTAATGTTTGATTAGATTATATCCTTTTGATATTTATTTAGAGAGGCCTATAATATAGATAGGCCTCTCTTTTATTTGCTAAAGCTTTTGCGCAAATCATTTTATCGGGGACTCTCATATTTTATAGTTCTGGTGAGCCCTAATCGGTTCCGAGGGATTATCATGCGGAGACCCACTTGTACAAAATGCTTAAGCTTGGCAATGGTGAAGAGGGGCTCAATAATAAACCGCCATTGGCGGCCTATTATTTTTCTAGTAAACTTAGATTATGGAAAATAAAGATATTAAAATCGCAGTTATAGGTGCTGGATTGGTCGGGTCAACCATAGCCTATACTTTAGTTATGAAAAACTTAGCGGCTGAAGTTATTTTAGTTGATATCAATGAAGCCAAAGAAGAAGGGGAGGTCATGGATATAAATGATGCTTTATCTTTCGTTGAGACTGGGAAGATAAGGGGTGGTAGCTACCAGGATGCCGCTACGGCCGATGTAATTGTGATCACTGCCGGATTACCACAAAAGAGCGGAGACCAAAGCAGACTGGAGTTAGTTAATAAAAATAAGGAAATTCTCAAGTCTATATTTGACCAAATTAAGCCTCTTAATCCAGAAGTAAAAATTGTTGTGGTTAGTAACCCAGTAGACATAATGACTTATTACGCCCAAGAATTTTCCGGTTTACCGAGAAATCAGGTCTTTGGTACGGGTACAAGTTTAGATACATCTCGTCTGAGAACTGAGATTGCTTTGGCTCTAGATATTAATGTCCAAAGTGTTGATGGCTTTGTTTTGGGCGAGCACGGTGAAAGCGAGTTTGTCGCTTGGAGTACGGTTAGTGTCGGCGGAGTTTTAATAAAGGATAAGCTAGGTTCCGATAAGCTAGATGAGATTGCTAAAAAAGTTAGAGACGATGCTAAAAATATCATTGATAGAAAAGGCTCAACTTTTTATGGCATCGCTGCTGTGACGACAGATATTATTGAGTCGGTCTTATTGGACCAAAATAAGGTCTTACCCATTTCCAGTAGGATTGAGGATTGGAATGGTGTGAGTGGTGTCTGCCTAGGTGTCCCAGCGGTAGTTGGTAAAGAGGGAGTAAAATCAATATGGAGCTTGGAGCTTAACGACGAAGAAAAAGAAAAACTTAAACTATCAGCTGAAAAAATAAGGGGCTATCTATAGATAGTATGGCCAAATCAATTTATCTTCCACTTGTACTATTCATCCTTTTCTTTTGTATCCAAGTTTTTATCAAACCATCGGAGACAGCACTTTTTGTATTCGTTTTAGCAATTACAATATTAAGTCTGGGCCTTCAGCGCTATAAAGGCGAGATAAAATTATTTTTTCTAGGATTAGTTTTAGGGTTTATTATAGAAGTTGGTCTTGGGCTTATTTCACGACAGCAATATTGGGACGACGCTTCTCTATTAGGTGTGCCAATGTGGTTACCATTAATTTGGGGGATAGGTTTTGTGGCCATAACTCGAGTTGGGATTAGACTGAGGGGTATCCAATAAATTACTCAACTATCTTCCACAACCTAAAACATCGTCATATGGCGATGTTTTAGGTTGTGGTCGGGCACTACGCACTGCCGTGCTTTAGTACTCCTTCGCTCATCGCTCGGTCGCTGCTCCTTGCTCTCATATGCGGTAAATTAAAACAGGGTTAAAAACCCTGTTTTAATTTACCGATGTCGGGCTGCCGGGAATCGAACCCGGTCTACATCCACCCCATGGACGCGTACTACCGGCATACTCCAGCCCGATATATAAAATATGTAAATAAAAAGCGTGTCCTATCGGGCTACGCTTAACTAAATCAATATAACCTTTCTACCTTCAATCTCAATTTGTTCGCCGACTACAACTAGAGGTGTATTTATTACAATTTCGAAATTTCTGTTGCTGACAGGAACAACATTCGCCAATCTTGGCCTAACGTCGTGATCTTGGGATTTAATGAAATCTAAGTATTGGCTAATAGGAATTTTAATCTTAATAGCTACTAAGGGTAATTTATCAGAATAAAACAACGATCCTTTTTCAGTTTCGAGCACTGGTTGGGTGTCTTTAACCAACTCATCTAACTGATCAAGAATAGAATTGCTAAATTTGATTGCCAGGGGATGTTCCATATGTTTTTTATGAGGCGAATGGCGTTTGGTCATTTCCTCTCCTTGGTTTGAGATTATCGATATTTGCAAAGTCCTGTTGATACCTTATCACACTATCTCCGATTGTCAATAAATAATCCTCGTCACTTGGTTCCCCGATGATACTTTTCGATAGTCCGAAATCAATGATAACCAACCTGCCCGATAACGTTGCACCAGGTTCTAGTTTCTCATTAGTTTCTAGCATTATATTTTGTGGTCCGAGGTCTCTGTGAGCAATATTATATTTTCTATGCATCTCGACTATCAATCTCTCTAAATCTGACCATTTGGGATTTACTATCTGAGCGCCGGCATCTATAATTTGTCTCAAGCTATACCCAACCACTCTTTCCATTGCCATGACAGAGATATCTTCAAATCGAGTTAATGAAATCGGTTCTGGCGCAGATCTAAAACCAGCTAAATATAATTGATCTTGAAGCTCAAACTCTCCAATGGGGGAGCTAGATTGCATTTTTTTTAATTCTACTTGTCCCATGTCTTTTAATTGAGAACGCCAAATTTTAACACAGATAGGAATCGGAGAATGTTCTACGGTTATATCAAAAACCCTGGCGGTACGGCCTTCGCCTATTAATTCATTATTAGCGATAATTCTCTTGATCTCCCTTGCTATTTCTTCCTGAATTAGGCCCAAGTATTCAGCTAGCACTTCACTCTGAGTCTCTTCTAGGCTTTTTGAGAATGTTACTTCTTTTATCTCTCCCGTAGGCATTAAAAATTATTTAGCCTTATTAATTGTCTTGATACAGTCAGTACAAATTTTTACTCTTTTACCGTCAACTTTAGCCCACTGTAAATTTGGGTATTTTCTTGATTTAGAAGTTGGATTGTAGTGACCCCTAAGCAGAACCCTTGAGGTTACCATACGTGAGCCCTTACCGCATTTTGGACATTTTGTAGCCATTTTGATCTTATTTAAATCATGAATCGCGCAAGAATCACATAAAATTCATTGCATCATTTTCATGCATTATTGTTTAAGTGATTTACATATTACATTAAAATTGGTATCTTTTCAATACATCCATGGGCCTAATATCAATAAGCACAATCTTGGGCATAGTGGTTTTTCTGTATTCCGTGATTCTTCACGAGATTAGCCATGGTCTAATGGCCCAGTCATTAGGCGATAATACGGCCAAGGATATGGGCAGAATTACATTAAATCCAATAAAACATCTGGATTTTTTTGGATCAATCGTACTGCCATTATTACTGATAATCTCTGGTGTGGGATTTGTTTTTGGCTATGCCAAGCCAGTGCCATATAACCCCGAGAACTTAAGAGACAAAAAATATGGACCGGCAAAAGTAGCCCTTGCTGGTCCGCTATCTAATTTAATATTGGGCGTACTTTTCGGTCTAGTGTTGAGGTTAGATAATTTTATTTATATTAGCACTACTGTACAGGAATTACTCAAATACGCTGCCGTTATAAATATCTGGTTGGCTATTTTTAATCTATTTCCAATCCCGCCGTTAGACGGACACTGGCTATTAATGACATTTTTACCGGTAAAATTTAATGGTCTTAAGCTTTTCCTCTATCGCTATAATATTGCCCTTCTTTTGATATTTATTCTCTTCGTGACGCCATTTCTAAGTTATTTTGTTGGCTGGCTCATGGGTATTATCACGGGTATTAATTTCCTGATTTAATGCCATTTGACACGTTGGCCATTTTTTTGATAGAATCGTTACGACCTTCAGAGGTCTTTTTTAGGCGGAGAGCGGAAAACAATTTTATATAATGCCAACATTTAGACAACTATTAAAGAAACCCAGAAAATTACAAAAGACGAAAACTAAATCGCCAGCTTTTATTTATGGGATGAATACGATAAAAAACAGGCCGGTTTATTACCCAGCCCCATTCAAGAGAGGAGTCTGCACAATAGTTAGAACGACTACACCGAAGAAGCCAAATTCGGCTTTGAGAAAAATAGCCAGAGTTAGGCTAACCAACGGCATGGAAGTTACGGCCTATATACCGGGTATCGGGCATAACCTGCAGGAGCACTCAGTTGTTACGATTCGCGGAGGCCGAGTCAAGGACTTACCAGGTGTTAGATATCATATCGTCAGAGGCGTGTTGGATGCGGCCGGTGTTACTGATAGAAAACAAGAGAGATCAAAATATGGTGTTAAGAGGCCAAAATAGTTAAAATACCAGAGCTAAATTAGAAAATGCGAAGTCCAATAAAAAAAAGAAGGGTTCCAGAACCAGATATTAAATACTCGAGCTTAGTCGTGTCTTCTTTGATTAATAAAATTATGTATAGCGGTAAGAAGGCTATTGCCGAGAGAGTTGTTTACGGTGCGTTAGAATTAGCAGAAAAGAAAATCGGTAAGCCAGCCCTGGAAGTTCTTGATCAGGCTCTTCAAAATGCTGGTCCGACTATGGAACTTAAATCAAGAAGAGTCGGCGGAGCTAATTATCAAGTACCTATTGAAGTAAAGCCGGAGAGAAGAAATGTTTTAGCAATGCGTTGGATGATAATTGCCGCTAGGTCTGGAAAGGGGAAACCCATCCGAGAGAAATTAGCCGAAGAAATCATAAATGCTTTTAATAATATTGGAGGAGCTGTCAAGAAAAAGAACGATACTCATCGTATGGCCGATGCCAACAAGGCATTTGCTCACTTTGCATGGTAATCAAAGGATTCACCGCGTCTTGCGCGGGGAATCCTTTTTAATAACAAATAAATAATGCGAGACTATCCAATTGAAAAAATAAGGAATATAGGAATTATTGCCCATATCGACGCCGGGAAAACAACTGTTTCCGAGCGTGTTTTGTTTTATACGGGCATTTCTCATAAAATTGGAGAGGTTCACGAAGGTGCGGCAGTTATGGATTGGATGGAACAAGAACGAGAACGAGGTATCACAATTACTGCTGCCGCGACAACTTGTTATTGGACTCCAGTTGGCTTAGAGAATAAGCCAGAGAATAAGATTAAGATTAATTTAATTGATACGCCTGGACATATCGATTTTACGGTTGAAGTAAAGAGATCATTACGTGTCTTGGATGGGGCTGTTGTTATTTTTGATGGAGTTGCCGGTGTTGAGCCTCAGTCGGAGACTAATTGGCGATATGCCGATGATTATAATGTGCCACGTCTATGCTTTATTAATAAACTCGATCGTCTAGGAGCGTCCTATGAAAGATCATATCAGTCAATTTTAGCAAGACTTTCACCTAAGGCTGTGAAAATTCAAATCCCAAACGGAGTAGAAGACGAATTCACGGGCGTAGTAGATCTGATTAAAATGAAGTTTTACTCATTCGAGGGATCTCTAGGTGAGAAAGTTATTGAGTCCGATATTCCAGCCGAACTATTAGAAGAAGCAAAAAAGGAACGGGCAACTATGATTGAGAAGATCGTTGAGACTGATGATCAGGCAATGTCTGAATATTTGGATGGCAAGGAATTTGACGTTGATTCGTTGAGAAAGATTTTGAGAAAAGCTACAGTTGCTGGTGTTATATATCCTGTACTTTGTGGCTCAGCCTTGAAGAATAAGGGTACACAGCTGATGCTCGATGCCGTTGCTTGGTATTTACCATCACCTCTAGAAAGACCGCCAGTAAAAGCTATTGATCAGAAAACCGGGGCAGATATTATTATTGAAGCAAGAGATGATAGACCCTTCGCTGCCCTGGCTTTTAAGGTGGCTACTGATCCATTTGTCGGTCAATTAACTTTCTTTAGGGTTTATGCGGGTACGCTTTCCGTTGGTTCATATGTACTCAATACAACTACAGGCGTTCAAGAGAGAATAGGACGACTTTTGCGTATTCACGCGAATAACAGGGAAGATATTAAAGAAATTGATGCCGGTGGTATCGCCGCGACGGTTGGTATGAAAGCGACTCGAACCGGAGATACTCTTTGCGATGTTGAAACACCAATTGTACTCGAGCGTATCATTTTCCCAGAACCAGTCATTTCATTACGTATTGAGCCAAAAACAAAAGCTGACCAGGAGAAAATGGGTATTGCTCTGAAGAAATTATCTGACGAAGATCCGACCTTTAGAATTAAAGGAGATCCTGAGACTGGAGAGACTATTATTTCTGGAATGGGTGAATTGCATTTGGAAATTATCGTTGATCGAATGAAGAGGGAATTTAATGTCGGTGCCAATGTTGGTCGCCCGCAAGTTGCCTACAAGGAAACGATCAGCGAGAATGCCCAAGCCGAAGGTAAATATATCCGCCAATCCGGTGGGCGTGGTCAATATGGTCATGTTTGGTTGAAGGTTGAGCCGTTGCCACGAGGTACAGGTTTTGAATTTGTCGATGCTATTAAGGGCGGATCAGTTCCTCAGGAGTTTATTGCTCCGACCGAGAAGGGTATAAAAGAGGCTCTTGATAAGGGCGTCTTGGGCGGTTTTCAAATGGTTGACATGAAAGTGACTCTTTACGATGGTTCTTACCACGAAGTTGATTCCTCAGAAATGGCTTTTAAAATTGCCGGATCAATGGCTTTACAGGAAGCTTCAAAGAGAGCTAAGCCAGTTATACTTGAGCCTATTATGAAAGTTGAGATTATCACACCCGAAGAATCTCTTGGAGAAACTACTGGAGACATATCTTCCAGGCGTGGACAAATATTAGGTATCACCGATAGAAGCCCGCTCAATCTAAAAGTGCTTGATACGAGGGTTCCATTGTCGGAGATGTTTGGCTATGCAACTTCTCTGAGATCGTTGACGCAGGGCAGGGGAACATTTAATATGGAGTTTAATAGCTATGAGATTGTCCCAAATAACATTGCTACACAAATTATAGAAGGTAAGAAATAAGCTAACTAAGCCATGAAAGTTGAAGAATTAAAGAAATTAATGAGCAAATCTACGGCTGTATTGATAATGGATAACGGAGATCCTTCTTTTGTGGCAATCAGCTATGAGGCCTATAAAGATCTGGTTTTGAAAAGTGATATTGGTCACGAGGTTAAGGTAAATCATAATCTGCCAGATGTATCGGAGAAATCAACTATCAAAGCTGAGTCGGATACATTGAAAAACGATCAAGAGCAGGTAAGACCAATGAACGAAAGTGAGCTAGAGATGTTGGACAGGATTAACAAGGAGATATTGGCCCTAAAAGAAGAGATTCAAAAGGAAGAGAAGCTGGTAACTATTGACTAATTAAATCTATTCGGTTAAAATGGACAGTGCATAATTTTAGTAAAATTAACTAGCTTCTGGATACTAACTTCTAGGCTTACCAATTCAGCCCACAAGTTATTAGCCAAGAGCAAATAAGATAATGGCAGAGAAATTCTCGAGGACAAAGCCCCACCTCAATGTGGGCACAATCGGTCACGTTGACCATGGTAAAACCACGTTAACCGCGGCTATTTTGCATACCATGAATCTTATGAAAGCTGAGGGATATAGCGCAAGAGTTGAGGGTATTGATGATATTGACAATGCTCCAGAGGAGAAGGCTAGAGGTATAACTATTGCCTTACATCACTCAGAATATGAGACTCCGAAGAGGCACTATGCTCACATTGATGCTCCGGGTCATGCCGATTACATCAAAAACATGATCACGGGTGCTGCTCAAATGGACGGTGCAATTTTAGTTGTTGCCGCAACCGATGGACCAATGCCACAAACCAGAGAGCATATCTTGCTCGCCAGACAGGTTGGAGTACCATCAATCATTGTTTTCATGAATAAATGTGATCAGGTAGATGATCCTGAAATGTTAGATTTAGTTGAAGCAGAGATTAGAGAATTGCTTACTAAAAATCAATTTCCAGGAGACAAGACCCCGATCATAAGAGGTTCAGCGCTGAAGGCGTTAACGGCCACATCGAAAGATGATGATGCTGCCAAGCCATTAGTTGAATTGGTTCAGACGTTGGACAACTATATTCCTGATCCAGTTAGAGATACTGATAAGCCGTTCTTAATGCCCATTGAAGATATTTTCTCAATCGAAGGCCGTGGCACAGTTGTCACTGGAAGAATTGAGAGAGGTATAGTTAAGCTTAACGACGAAGTTGAAATTGTTGGTCTTAAGCCAAACGCCAAGACGACTATTACTGGAATCGAAATGTTTAACAAACAGCTAGATGAGGGTATGGCTGGCGATAATGCTGGTATTCTATTGCGAGGTACCAAGAAAGAAGACATTGAAAGAGGGCAGGTTTTGTCAAAACCCGGGACGATCACTCCTCATACAGAATTTGATGCCGAAATTTACATCTTAACCAAAGAAGAGGGCGGACGTCACACACCATTCTTTAAGGGTTATAAGCCACAATTCTATTTCAGAACAACCGATGTTACTGGTGAGGTATTCTTACCAGAAGGTGCTGAAATGGTTATGCCTGGAGATACGGTTAACTTGAAAGTTGCACTTATTGCTCCTATTGCCATGGAAGAGAGACAGAGATTTGCTATTAGAGAAGGCGGTAAGACAGTTGGTGCCGGAGTTGTAACAAAGATAAACAAATAAAATCGAAGTAGCCCCGGCCGCTGACGGCCGGGGCGAACCGTTCCTTGCAAACAAACAACAATGGCCAAGAAAACAGAAACAAGTCAGAGAATAAGGATCAAGCTTAAGGCTTATGATAATAAGATTATCGACAAGTCTGCCCAGCAGATCGTTGAGACTATTGAGCGCTACGGCGGTAAGCCGATAGGTCCCGTGCCATTGCCGACTGAGATACATAAATACACAGTTAATCGATCCTCCTTTATTGATAAGAATTCCAGAGAACAGTTCGAGATGCGAATTCATAAGAGAATCATCGATATTAGCACGCCGACCCCGAAGATTATAGATTCTTTAATGAATTTAAGTCTCCCATCCGGAGTCGATATAGAAATAAAAATGTAAGAATTTGTTCTAAATCGAAACATGGTACAAGAAAAAAGTGATTTCAACGTAGCTTCTAGTGTAGAGTCAGACCGAATGTCTGCCGAAGAAAAGGATAGGCGCCTGCACGAGTTTGTTGCGGGCCTTACACCAGAAGAACGCGAGCGAATGAGAAAAATATTGGAAGAGATTCTAGCCGAAGACCCGAGGCAATAATTAGGAGATTGCTAGCTTATTGCTTTACTTTCGCCATTAGTATATAGTGACGAAGCCTAAGGCCATAATGGAATTTGGTAGAATTTATCCGGCAAACCCTGAGTTTATCGAAGGGACCGGTTTCTAAAAATTCATCAAATGTCGTTATTGCTTTATAAAACGACAGTTTCAAAAGAATAAATAGGATAATAATTAAGGAATTAGTGAACGGTAATGCCGGCTATTTCCGGCTTTTTAATTGCCAATTTAAGAGAGTAGCGATTAATAATTGGCAATTACCCAGAGGAGCGAAGCGACGTGGGGTTGCATTAATTAAATATTAATATGAAGTCCATTATAGGTAAAAAATTAGGCATGTCCCAGTATTTCAAAGAAGATGGGACGGTTATTCCGGTAACAGTTGTAGAGATACAGCCTAACGTTGTTGTACAAGTTAAGACATTTGACAAGGATGGCTATGAAGCTATGCAGATTGGTTATGGTACGAGAAATAAACAGACCAAGGCCATCAAGAACCATACCAAAGGTCTTGGTTCTTTCGCCAATTTTAAAGAATTTGAGGGTTTAAAAAATGGCGAGAAAGAAGCAGTCGTGGGTGATAAATTTAATGTCAGCTTATTTGAAGCCGGTGAAGTAGTTAGAGTTACTGGCATATCAAAAGGAAAGGGCTTTGCTGGTGCAGTTAAGAGACATGGCTTCCATGGTATGCCTGCTAGCCATGGTCATAAGGCCGTTATGCGTCATGTTGGCTCCATCGGTCAGAGATTTCCTCAGCATACATTGAAGGGTCTAAGAATGGCCGGTAGAATGGGTGCTGTAAAAACGACTACAAGAGGGCTGAGAATCGTAAATGTTGACGTAGAGAAAAACACCATTGCCATTAAGGGAGCTATCCCGGGCAATAACGGCGGTACAGTATTGATAAACTCGCTTAAATAATATTATGGAGACTAATCTGTACAATCAGAAGGGTGACAATATCGGAAAGATCAAATTGCCTGATTCAATCTTTGGTTTAAAGTTGAACATGGATCTGCTCTATCAAGTAGTTACAGCACAGAGAGCCAACAAAAGACAGATTATCGCACATGCAAAAGGTAGAAATGAAGTTCGTGGCGGAGGCAAGAAGCCATGGCGTCAAAAAGGAACGGGTAGGGCAAGGCACGGATCTATCAGGTCTCCAATATGGAAGGGCGGAGGCGTAACCCATGGCCCGCTGAAAGAGAAAATTTATAAAAAAGATATAAATCGTAAAATGGCTCGTAAAGCGCTCATGGTTGCCTTGGCATCTAAGTTAGTAGATAATAACTTATTTATCGTAGATTCTATTAAGTTGGAGCATCCGAAGACTAAAGAGATAGTCACAATTTTTAAAAACATTTCAAAAAATTATCCAGACAAGAGGATGAGCAATACACTCTTAGTATTGCCGACTAATGATAAAGATTTTGTAAGAGCAACAAACAACTTGAAAAATCTTAGTGTCATTGAGGCTAGAAATTTAAGTACACTGGATGCCGTATCATATAAGAACTTACTTTTTGTCAAAGATTCAATAGAGGTTTTGGAAAAAATGTCATTCAAGAATTAATATGAGATTAAATCCATTTGCAAAAAATACCAAAGCGAATAACAAGACTCCCAAAAAGGAAGTTGTTTCTGCCGTAGAAGAAGTGTCTACGCAAAAATCAGCAGGAGCAGTTATAAATTATTCCGCCGATGCTTATAGAGTTTTAAAGAATTTTTACATAAGTGAAAAAGCGTCTCTTCTGGCAGTTAATAACCAATATGTGTTTATGGTGGGAAGAGATACTAATAAAGCTGAAATTTGCAAGAACGTAGAAAAGATTTTCAATGTTAAGGTAAAAGATATCAAGATTATTAATTTACCGAGTAAGATTAGAAATGTTGGCCGACATTCTGGTATAAAGCCAGGATTCAAGAAAGCCATCGTAGCCTTAAAAGAAGGTTATACAATTGAGCAGGCCAAGGCATAATACTTAGTACAAGATGAAAAACTATAATCCCACAACTCCATCTAGAAGACACATGAAAGGCTATGATTTTTCAGGTCTGACCAAGATTGCACCTTTGAAATCCAAAAAATATGGAATTGTAAAATCTACCGGACGAAACAGTAGTGGTATCATTACCAGCTATCATAGGGGTGGCGGGGTTAAAAGACTTTTTAGAGAAATTGATTTTAAACAGTTAAAACTGGACGTGCCGGCAAAAGTGTTTTCTATCGAGTATGACCCAAATAGAACAGCAAGAATTGCAAGACTTCACTTTATTGATGGAGATAAGAGATATATTATTGCACCCGAGGGTCTGAAGATTGGCGATCCAGTTATTGTTTCCGAGAAGGCTCCTATAAAATTAGGCAATCGAATGAAGTTAAAGAATATCCCACAGGGTACAATCGTTCATAATGTTGAATTATTTCCTGGACAAGGCGGGAAAACAGTCAGGTCGGCTGGCAGTGGCGCAACCGTTCTAGCCAGCGATGCCGGAATGATCCATTTGGTAATGCCTTCTTCCGAAGTAAGAATGGTTTCCGAGAATTGCTATGCCTCAGTTGGTCAGGTTTCAAATCAAGAGCATGGCACGGTTGTTCTTGGTAAAGCAGGAAGATCTAGGTGGCTTAACAAAAGACCCAAGGTTAGAGGAACAGCAATGAATCCAGTTGATCACCCATACGGTGGAGGAGAGGGCCGACAAGGTCGCGGTACACGAAGACCAAAAACCAGACAAGGTAAAATTACCGGTGGCCATAAGACTAGAAATCGTAAGAAAAAGTCATCAAAGTTTGTGGTAAGAAGACGGATTAAATAATTAATAAGCAATTATGTCACGATCGCTAAAAAAAGGACCATACGTTGATCAAAAACTCCTGAAAAAGGTAGCAGCTTTAAGGGCAGGCGAAAAGACTATTATTAAGACTTGGGCCAGAGCTTGTACGATTGTACCTGAGATGATAGGCTTCACCTTCGGTGTTCATAATGGTAAGGTTCACCTCCCAGTTTTAGTATCAGAAGATATGGTTGGCCATAAACTGGGCGAATTCTCTATGACTAAAAAGTTTTCAAGACATGGTGGTAAGATGCAAAGAGAATTAGAGTCGGCCCAAAAGCAAAAAGAATTAGATGCAGCTAAGGCGGCAAAGGCGGCACCAGTTGCAGATGTTAAGAAATAATTATAGATAAACAAAATGGAAGTTAAATCAAAAACAAATAATTTACGGCTAGCTCCACGCAAAGTGAGAGCAGTAGTAAATTTAATCAGGGGCAAGGGCGTGAATGAGGCTCTGGATCAATTAGAGTTTTTGGTTAGAAGGCCATCGAGTTCAGTTATTAAATTAGTCAAATCGGCGATTGCTAATGCTGAGAATAATTTTCATCTTGTTAGGGAAAACTTATTTATAAAAGAAATTAAAGTTGATGAAGGTGTAAAATTAAAGAGATTCATGCCACGAGGATTTGGTAGGGCTTCTACCATTCAAAAGAAAACGAGCCATATTACCTTGGTCTTAGGCGAGAGAGTTGCTGGTCTTAAGAAATCAGAAGTCGATAAACAGAAAAAAGAGAAAATATTAAAAACTGACAGGATTAATAATGAAGACAAGAAGCCAGAGATTAAAAAAGAAATTGGCCAGAAAGCAACCAATAAGGGCTTTGTTAAGAAAATGTTTCAGAGGAAATCAATTTAAATATTATGGGTCATAAAATATCACCAATATCGTTTAGGGTAGGCATTCAAAGAGACTGGGCTTCTCGCTGGTTCGGTACCTCTAAATATATACCTCTATTGAAGGATGATGTTGCGGTAAGAGACTATTTAGAGAAGAAACTAAAAGGCATGTCTGTCGATAGGGTTGAGATTGAGAGGGGTACTGATCTTTTGAATGTATTAATTTTTAGTTCTCGTCCCGGATTGTTAATAGGCCGTGGCGGAGCTGGTATTGAGGACCTAAAGAAGGCCCTGGTTAAGCTTTTAAGAAAAAAGGTTAGTATTAGAATTGAGATACAAGAAATAAAAAATCCCGAATCTTCCGCCGCAATCATGGCAGAATCAATTGTCGATCAGGTTGAGAAGAGAATCCCATTTAGAAGAGTTATGAAGCAGACCCTATTTAAAATAATGGCTAGCCGTGGAGTTAAGGGTGCTAAAATATTGATGGGTGGAAGGCTTGATGGAGCTGAGATAGCACGAACGGAGCATTTAGAAGAGGGCAGTTTGCCATTGTCATCGCTAAGAGCTGAGATTGATTATGCCAAAAAGACAGCTCGTACTACATATGGTGCGATTGGCATTAAAGTCTGGATTTATAAGGGCTTAAATTTTGATAAAAAATAATTATGTTACAGCCAAGCAGAGTAAAACATTCGAAGGTGCATAAAGGTAGGAGGCGATTTAACAAAGTGGCCACGAGAGGCACGACTCTTAGCTTTGGTGCGTTCGGTTTGAAATCTGATGAATCCTATTGGCTAAAGGCGAATCAGCTCGAATCTGCACGAAGAGTTATTGCGAGATATTTGCAGAGAGGTGGTAAACTTTGGATTAGAATATTTCCTTCCAAGCCAAGAACGGCAAGAAGCCCAGAGCTTGGTATGGGTGGTGGTCGCGGGGCGTTAGATCATTTTGTTTTTCCGGTTGAAGCTGGACGTATTATCTTCGAGATTGATGGGATTTCGGCAGATCAGGCCAAGGAGGCCCTAAAGTTGGGTGCCCATAAGTTACCAATTAAAACTAGAATTATAAGCAGATAACATGTCAAAAAATATTGCAAAGAATTTATCAGAGCAAGAATTAAGGAAGATGCTTGACGATCTCAAGGTGAAGTTAATGCAATTAAGTTTTGATTTGGCCGACAAGAAATTAAAAGACACATCACAGATAGGCAAGGCCAAGAAGGAGATCGCCAGAATATTGACTGAGCTTAAATTAAAAAAGATTTAACATGGAAAAATCAATTACCAAAAAGAGGATCCTAAAAGGCGTAGTTGTTTCTGACAAGATGCAGAAAACCGTTGTAGTTGAGGTTAAAAGATTAAAAATGCATGCCAAGTACAAGAAATATTTTAAGATGAGTAGTAAATTCAAAGCTCACAATCCTGACGATTCTTTTCATACCGGTGATAATATTCTGATTCAAGAGACAAATCCAATGTCCAAAGATAAAAGATGGATTGTGATCGGTAAGATTGAAAGCGGTAAAGAAAAGCAAAATTAATTTTAAACAAATATTATGTTACAGCTTAGATCAATAGTTGACGTGGCAGATAATTCAGGAGCCAAAAGGGTCGGTGTGTTTAAGGTCCTTGGTGGATCCAGAAAAAGATATGCAGAGATCGGTGATATTGTTGTCGTTTCGGTTAAAGTCGCCGAACCAAGAAAAGCTATAAAGAAAAAAGAGGTATTGAAAGCACTGGTGGTTAGACAGAAGAAGGCCTATCGAAGAAAAGACGGAAGTTATATCAGATTTGACGAGAATGCAGTGGTAATCCTTGATGGTATAGAGCCAAAAGGTGGTAGAATTTTCGGTCCAATCCCAAGAGAGATAAAAGAAAAAGGCTTTACGACAATTGCATCGTTAGCTTCGGAAGTTGTTTAAATAAAAATATGAGAATCAAAAAAGGAGACAATGTAATAATGTTATCGGGCAAAGATCGTGGCAAAAAAGGCAAGGTTCTTGCTGTTTTTCCTGAAACCAATAAAGCCGACGTTGAAGGATTAAATTTAATTAAGAAAGCAGTAAAAGCAAGACAGCAAGGGCAAAAGGGCCAAATCATACACAAGGAAAGGGCCGTCAGTATTTCGAGCCTTGGGATGATTTGTAAGTCATGTAATAAGGTCACTCGAATTGGCTACCGGATCGAGGGTGACAATAAGATTAGAGTCTGTAAGAAGTGCGAAGCTGAGATATAGGCTTTCCAAATCTTTAAATATCTGTATAATATAGCGTTATATTCTTTAAACCATGAATAGATTAATCGAAAAATATAGAAAAGAAGTAAAACCGGCTTTGCAGGCTGAGTTTAAGATTAAAAATACTATGGCTGTTCCCAAGATCGAAAAAGTTATAATTAACACAGGTATTGGCAGATTACTTAAGGACTCTAAAGCTATAGAAAAAGTAGAGAGGGATTTATCGGTTCTTTCTGGTCAAAAGCCGGTTTACAGGAAAGCCAAAAAATCTATCTCTGGTTTTAAGATCAGGGAGGGTATGGATATAGGACTGTCGGTTACATTGAGAGGCAAGAGAATGTATGATTTTATTGATAGATTAATTTCAGTTGCGCTACCCAGGTCAAAGGATTTTCGCGGTATTGATATGGCGAATTTTGACAAAGCTGGTAATCTAAATTTAGGCATAAAAGAACAGAGTATATTTCCAGAAGTTACTTACGAGACATTGAAAGATATCTTCGGATTACAGTTAACGGTAGTAACCAATGCTGGTAATCGCGATCTGGGTATTAAATTACTTAGATCTATGGGTTTTCCAATTAAGAAATAAATAAAGAATAATGCCTAAGAAATCAACAATTGCACGATCGAACAAGAAGCCAAAGTTTTCTTCGCGCGCCGTAAAGAGATGTTTTATATGTGGAAGAAAGCCGGGCTATATTGGTAAGTTTGGAATTTGTCGAATTCATTTTAGAGAACTAGCAAGTGCAGGGCTTTTGCCGGGCGTTAAGAAGTCAAGTTGGTAGAACAAAAGACTATAAAATAAATAAAACATACATATGGATCCAGTGATAGACATGTTAATAAGAATTAAGAATGCCCAAGCCGTTAAGAAGGAGCAGGTTTCGGTTCCTTATTCCAGAATGAAACTAGCGATTGCTAAGGTACTAAAAGATTCTGAGTTTATCCAAGATTACGAGAAGAAATCAAAGAAGATAAAAAACACTGAGCATGACAATATCGTTGTTACATTAAAATACAATGAGAAAGATGCTGCGATAAACAATATTAAAGTTGTTTCCAGACCCTCTCGTCGTATGTATATGAAAGCCAAAGATATTAAACTAGTCAGATCTGGTTATGGAATAGGTATCATATCTACGCCGAAAGGAATCATGAGTTCAATTCAAGCACGAAAGAATAAATTGGGCGGAGAAATTATTTGTGAGATATGGTAGTTGTGAAGAGATAATCATAATCAAATGTCAAAAGTTGGAAAAAAACAAATTAATATTCCCAGTGGTGTTGAGATCAAACTTAACGGGAATTTAATTACAGTCAAAGGCCCTAAGGGCGAGCTTAAAAATATATTCTCGGATTCTTTGATGATTGAAATTAAAGATAATACACTGCAAATTTTGCCTAGCGGTATTGTTAAGAAAATGAAAGGAGAAGTCTTCGCTTTTTGGGGATTAAGCCGTGCTTTGATCCAGAACATGATCTTGGGTGTTACTGATGGCTTCGAAAAGAGTCTAGATTTTCAAGGAGTGGGTTATAAAGCAGTGGTCAAAGGAAATGATCTAGTGCTTGAACTTGGCTACTCTCATCCAATAACAATTACTGCTCCAAATGGTATTGCATTCAGAGTAGAAAAAAATTCAATTAAGGTGGCTGGCATCGATAAAGATCTAGTTGGCAGAATTGCCGCACAAATTAGATCGAAACGAAAGCCGGAACCATATCAGGGAAGTGGAGTTAAATATAGTGGCGAAGTATTAAGAAGAAAGGCTGGTAAGAAAGCTGCATCAACTGCCTAATAAAAACATGCAAAGAACAAAATTAGAAAAAAGAATAAGCAGACACAAAAAGGTTAGATCTAGGATTTTTGGTACCAAAGAGAGGCCAAGAGTTGCAGTCTATAGGAGTAATAGAAATATTATTGTTCAGTTTATTGATGATCAGACCAATAAGACTATTTTCGGTAGCAAAGTTTTGGAAGTAGCAAAATTAAAAGGCAGTAAATCTGATAAATCTTCAAGCCTAGGCGAGGTACTTGCCAAAAAGGCAATTGAAAAAGGTATTAGCGAAATCGTTTTCGATAGGGGAGGTTTTCAATTTCACGGTCGCGTTAAAGCGTTAGCTGACGGTTTAAAGAAAGGCGGTCTTAAATTTTAATCATGGAAGATACTAAAATAAATAATCCAGCAGTTGCACCAGCAGTCCCAACCATTCAGGGGGGCAATTTTAATCAGGGTCAGAGAAACTTTGATGGTCGTCGTTCATTTAATAGAGGTGGCAGACCCAATAACCGTGGACCAAGACGAGAACAAGTTAAAGCCGAATACGAGCAGAAGGTTTTAGATATTGCTAGGGTAGCTAGAGTGACCAAAGGTGGGAAGAGATTCAGCTTTAGGGCAACTATTGTTATTGGTGATATGAAAGGAAGAGTTTCTGTCGGGATGGCTAAGGGCAAGGATGTTGCACAGTCTGTTCAAAAGGCATACAACCAAGCTAAGAAAACATTGGTCAAAGTTCCAATTATTGATGGTACAATTCCTTATCAGGTCAATGCTAAGTATAATAGTGCTGTTGTCGTACTGAAGCCTGCAAGGGGCGGTGTTAAGGCCGGCGGTCCAGTTCGCGTGGTTGCGAAGCTTGCTGGTATAACTAGTCTGACTGGTAAATTGACTGAAAGGACCAACAATAAAATAAACATCGCAATGGCGACCATTAAGGCTCTTCAGATGCTACGAATTAAAGAATTAAAGAAATAATATGGACCTATCAAGATTAAAACCAAATACACCCAGAAAATCTCAGAAACGCGTAGGCCGAGGCGGTAAAAGAGGTACTTTTTCTGGCCATGGATCAAAGGGACAAAAATCAAGAGCTGGCGCTAGTGTTAAGCCTGGTTTTCGAGGCGGTGACAATCGTTTGTGGCAATTATTCCCAAAACAGAGGGGTGCTACAAAGAAGCCCGGCAATTCAAGTCCACACATGAAGCATCGTTTCTTCCAGCTCAGAAAAGACAAGGGATCCATAGTTAATCTCTTCGATCTTAATAAGTTTAAAGCAGGCGAGAAGATCACTCCTAAATTATTACTTGAGTCTGGATTGGTTTATAATATAAAGAGAGGCGTTAAGATACTTGGCAATGGTGAATTGAAAAATAAATTATTATTTGAGGGCTTAAAAATATCCAAAACGGCTCAGTTAAAAATAGAAAAAGCGGGCGGTACGGTTAATAAGTAATATCTATAAATTGAATAAGCTTTTACAAATATTTAAAAAACCCGATCTAAGAAACAAGATCCTTTTTATATTGGGATTATTGATTATTTCGAGGATAGTATCAAACATTCCAATTCCGGCACTAGATAGTCTTAAACTAAAGGAATTCTTTTCTCAGAATCAGTTTTTCGGCTTAGTCAGTGCCTTTACTGGCGGTTCGTTGTCTTCCTTGTCGATCGGTATGCTTGGCCTAGGTCCATTTATAACCGGATCTATCATTATGCAGTTATTGACTATGATTTTCCCGTCGCTTGAACAGATGTATAAATATGATGGCGAGGCCGGCAGGATGAGGTTTAATCAATATTCGAGATTATTAACCGTACCTTTGGCGGCATTACAGGGTTATAGTTTTCTAATACTTCTTTCTCGACAGAATATCATAGGCACGCTCTCATCACTTGATTGGATTGCGGCGATAGCGGCAATTATAGCCAGTAGCTTGTTCTTAATGTGGCTTGGAGAATTGATAACCGAGAAGAATCTCGGCAATGGCGTATCGCTATTGATTTTAGCCGGCATTGTATCCGGATTTCCGAGGAGTATTCAGCAGTCATTGTTTACATATGACGCAACTCAATTTTTCACTTATCTAGGATTTGTTATCGTCGCTCTGATTGTTATCGTTGGTGTGGTCTATATATCCGAGGCTCAGAGAAATATTCCTGTTAATTATGCTCGTCGAGTGCGGGGTATGCGAGTCTATGGCGGTGTTTCTACGTATTTGCCAATGCGTGTTAACAATGCTGGCGTGATTCCGATTATTTTCGCATTATCACTACTATTATTACCGGGCATGGCCGCTAATTTTTTCGCAGGATCTAGCGTGGTATTTGTGGCAACAATTGCCCGATACGTGCAAAATTTTATCCAAAATCAATGGATTTATGATGGCTTCTATTTCTTATTGGTGGTTTTGTTTACGTATTTCTATACTGCCGTTACCTTTGATCCAAAGTCAATATCAGAAAATGTTCAAAAGCAAGGAGGCTATATCCCGGGCATAAGACCGGGAGCTATGACTGCTCAATTTCTTAACCACTTACTTAACAGAGTTACATTGGTTGGAGCTATATTTTTGGGCTTAATAGCAATTTTACCAAATGTTGTTCGTGGTGTTACGGGAATCTCAACGTTTGCCATCGGAGGTACTTCTATCTTGATCGTTGTCTCTGTGGCCCTTGAAATAATGAAGCAGATTGATGCTCAATTGAGTATGTATGAATATTAGTTTTTGGATTTAAAGAGGCTCGGCTCTTGGCTGGGCCTCTTTTTGTATTCATGAAAAAAATGATATTATCAAATTATGGAGAGCAATCAAAAAATACTCGTATTGTTAATAGGTCCGCCTGGATGCGGCAAGGGCACGCAAGCGGAATTGCTATCTCAGAGCTTAGGTTTGTTTCACCTGGAGACGTCACAGATTATTGAAAATAAGTTTAAAAATGCCGAGCCTGACGACGAAGTTATTAATAGGCAGAAAGAAATTTGGCAAGCTGGCGAATTAATGGATTCGGCCTTAATTGAAGGATGGATTATGGCAAAAATGGCTGAAATCATTGGATATAGTGCTGGCGCGGTAACTAGTGGCTCTCCAAGAACATTACAAGAAGCTGAGAACGAATTGCCTAAATTTGAAAAGATATTCGGTAAGAAAAATATTTTTCCAATAAATATACAATTATCTAGAGTAGAGTCATTTAATCGTAACAGTCATAGACGCATTTGTAAGATGAATCGACATCCGATCCCAAATTTTAAAGAATATGAGAATATCACTACTTGTCCTAAGGATGGCAGCGAACTGATTATTCGTAAAGAGCTGGATGATCCGGAAACCATAGGCGTTCGCTATGAGGTTTATCTCAAAAGGACAGAGCCTATATTTATGTACCTTAAAATGAAAGGTTATCATATAATCGAGATTAATGGTGAGCAATCGATCGAATCAGTACATGCCGATATCTTAAAAGCGATCGAAAAATATAGTGTTAATTAAAACCGAAAAAGAAATTAAGATTATGAAAGAAGGCGGAGAAATTCTCTCCGCAATTTTGCATAAACTCATAAATGCCACAAAAGTTGGAATTACCACTTTTGATCTAGAAGATTTGGCCAGAGAGCTTCTCTCTTCGTATAAAGTCAAGGCATCGTTCTTGGGGTATGATGGATATCCGGCAGTTTTGTGTACTTCAATTAATGAAGAGATTGTTCATGGATTACCATCTGAAAGAATTATTGAAGCCGGTGATCTGGTGAAAATTGATATGGGAGTTGTACATAAAGGTTTTCACACCGACTCGGCCTATACTGTTTTAGTGCCCGGAGGCGCTAATGTTGATGTAAATAATAAATTGGTGAATGTAACCAAGGAAGCACTGAAGATAGGCATTGCCAAAGCTAAGATCGGTAACACTCTAGGTGATCTTGGTGCGGCTATCCAGGCTTATGTAGAGGCACAAGGTTTCAATGTAGTTCGTGATCTTATCGGGCATGGTATTGGTCGTGAATTGCATGAAGATCCTCAAGTACCCAACTATGGCCGAGCTGGCCAGGGGCTTAAGCTAATGGAGGGCATGGTCATAGCCATAGAGCCCATGGTTGTTGTTGGTAAGCCTCAGATTGCCGATGGTAAGGATGGTTTTGCCTATATTACTAAGGATTTAAGCTATTCCGCTCATTTTGAGCATACCATCGCAATTACCAAAAATGGGCCATTGACAATTACTGAGTAATATGAGATAATTAGTGTAGGAATTATCTAATTATCTATAAACATGAACTGGCCTTTTGATATAACTAAATATTGTAAAAACTTCTTCATTCCATGTGAAGAGAATAATTATAAACCTAGAAGTCTTGATGGAAGGAGTTTTTTCGTACTCGTTGTAGTCATTGTTGCAATAAAACTACTGGGCATTGCTTCCTATTTTGAATATCTCGGAGCTGATATATATAATCAAATCGCTCAAGCTGATATCTATACATTAACGAATCAAGTGCGTCAGGATAATGGTCTTAGTCCATTAAAAGTTAATTCGGTACTTGAATTGTCGGCTCAGCTCAAGGCCAATGATATGGTTCAATCTAATTATTTTGGCCACGAATCTCCTTCTGGAGTAAGTCCTTGGTATTGGTTTAATAAGGCTAAATATGGCTACACAACTGCTGGTGAAAATTTAGCGATGAATTTTGTTTCCAGTAAGGAAGTGATTAATGCTTGGCTTAACTCAGAAACACATAAAAAGAATCTACTCTATGTGGATTTCTCTGAAATTGGCGTGGCTATTGCTAACGGTAAAATAAATAACCAAAAAACAATTCTTGTCGTACAGCATTTTGCGAAACCTACGATCGCGACATCCGTGAAGGCCAATCCAGTAAAATCGGCTAAGCCAGTGAGTACGATCAGCCCTAAGCCCAGGCCTAGTGTTGTGGCTACACCAAGCTTAACGCCCGAAAGTAGCTCAAAACAAACACCTATTTCACTTAAGAGCGCCAGCTCAAATGTTAAAGGTGTAACCACTATTCCTGAGAATAATAAGCTCGCTAATAGTGCCTACTATATTAATCTCGTGCTACATAATCTGCTCATACTAATAGGTGTTTTTACTGGATTATTGCTTATTTTGAAGGTATTTGTTGCAATAAAAATCCAATATCCCGTCTTAATCATCAGAGGCGTGGTCCTAATTCTATTATGTTGGACATTGATATATTTCAAAGATTATCAATTCCTTAAGGGCGACATTGCCATAAGTACCGGCAATATCGTTATTGTTAATGATAAATAACATGAAAAATTTCATCCTATTTAATAGAGGAACTGTTCAAGCGCCGAATGATGGTGAGAGTTTGACCATGTCTGACATTGCTTCAAAAACCAAAACCGTCTTTAGCTCAGAGAGATTTGATATGCTGAAGTCAATTCTCCGTATCGCGGCTTTCTTTCTAATTGCTTTTATCGTGATCTCTTTACTCTCAAGCGTATTCTCTTGGTTCTCAAGTGTGGGGGATAGTATCAACACTACACGTAATCAAGATAGTGAAAACGAAAGATTAACAGAAACTTACAGGAAGATGTACGGTTATGGTTCGGGTTACCCAGATACTGGGTTTGATGCTAATTATGCTATCAATAATCAGGGCACTAACGATGGAGCAGTCGCGGGAGTGATAGCCGATATTAAGGACATCGTGAATAATAATGATGCCGAGAATATCGCTGGTAATTATTTATACATTCCAAAACTAAATATAAAGTCACCTATTATAACTAGCCAAACAGCAGACTCCAAGTCCCTATTGACATTGCTAAACAGCGGTGTTATAATCTACCCAGGTTCAGCTATGCCGGGTAATGCTGGTAGCACTGTAGTTATCGGGCACTCATCTTCAAATATCTCTAGCTCTAAGTATGGCAAGGTATTTGCTGGTTTAAATAAGTTAGTTGGCGGTGATCAGGTATTTGTGCACTATAATAATAAGGACTATATTTACACAATAGTCAGTAAAAATACAGGATCTGTTAAGGAACTTTCGGCACTCGGGTTAAATAATGACCTGATCCTTGGCACATGTTGGCCAATCGGAACAGATAAAGAAAGAATAATTGTCACGGCAGATTTAATAAAATAAAACAAAAAATGAACATAATGTTGTCAAATGTTAAGAAAAATAAGTCAATCTACACTCTAGGAATAGCTGGGGTTGTTGTGGTTTCAGTTTTATTAACGATAAATTTTGCCGGAGCCGAACCTTTGGCTCCTCAAAATATAAGCTACTCAATCTCTAGTAGCGGTTCTCCTTTTCCCGCTTTTTCTTACTATAATGTTAAGCAAAGTGGCGATACTAGTTTTAATTGGTCAGCAACTATTACCAATAATGGTCCCGGTGACATGCATCCAATTGCCATGGGTTTTCATTCAGATATGGCTGGTAACAGTCCTACTATTGAGCACGGTTTCAGTATTGATAAAAGCGGTAAAGACGATTATGCAGAAGGAGAAAGCGGAACTTTTAATTTTAGTTTTAATACAAATAAATATGATTGCGGTAGAGTCCAAGTTGATGGTGGTTTTATAGATGAGAGGTATTCGACTTATCACGATACTAATTTCTTTGCAATTTTAATTGATTATGGTGTTGACTGTACTTCACCAGCTTCGATACCCACACCAACACCAACTCCTACTCAAGTACTGACTCCAATTATCTCTGTCCCCACATGTTCGAATGTGGATTATGTGGCCCAAATTTCCTATCCTTCGGTCAACAATAACATCCGCATATTCGTAGATGACGAGCTTTCTTCGCCCTCAGCGTGGGACAAGGTTCTTAATGGATTAAGCGGACACACTACAGCTCCTGTTGGATTCAATTCTAGGTTAGCTGGAATGCCAACTTTGGTGCTTCATCCCGGATTACGTTATTATAGTTTTATTCAAAATAGTTCCAGCGTAGATGGTCCAGTGACAAGTTGGATTGTAGAAAAATGTTCCACTACTCCTACGCCTACACCGACTCCAACCCCAACACCGATTCCTCCCACTACACCAACGCCCACACCCACACCAACGCCCACACCAACGCCCACACCCACACCTACGCCTACACCGACTCCAACCCCGACTCCAGGCAATCTGTCTTTATCTCTGAATGCCAGCCCAACTTCTATATGTAGTGGTGAAGCATCAACTTTATATTGGACCACAGCTAATGCAACTAGAGTCTTAATTAACTATGGTATCGGTGACGTGGCCTTAAATGGTAGCAAATCAGTTTCACCGACATATACAAGGACCTATCATTTAACAGCATATAATAACGGAGGTGCCAATGAATCTAGAGATGTAACCATTGATGTTAGAGATAATTGTAATAGCGGAACTAATAGTATCTCAATCTCTAAAACAGTTAGAAACTTATCAAGTGGTAATAGTTATGATAGCGAGACTGTAAATGCTAACACGGGAGACCAGGTGGAATTTACAATTCGAGTAGGCACAAACTCCAATTATAATAATAGCATTAACAATCTTAGAGTTTACGATGATCTGCCAAGCGGTCTTAGGTATATATCTGGATCAACAACTGTTGACGGCAGTTATTATGGCGATGGCTTAGTTAGTGGCGGTATAAATCTCGGCTATAGAAATGGTAACTACGGTACTATTGTCGTTAAGTTCAGGGCCTCGGTTGATAATATCGGGTACTATCAATATGGAACTAGTACTCTTATTAATACTGCCCGAGCTACTGCTGACAATACAAATTCAGTCAGCGATACCGCCTCCGTCTATATCTTTAGAGGCAATACTAATCCAACTGGCAATTTAGATATTCAGAAGTTTGTCAGAAATACTTCAAGGGGTGAAACCGTGGAAAGAATCAGCACAACTGCTTCGCCCAATAATACGATCGAGTTCATATTACACGTAAGGAACAATTCTTCGACTGCGGCATATAACGTTAATGTCTATGATCCGCTACCAAATGGTTTAACTTATGTTATAAGTAGTACTGGATTGAATGGTTATGCAGTCGGTGATGGTGTCACGAATAACGGTATAAATATTGGAACTCTTAATCAGAATCAAGAAGCGATCATCAAATTCTTCGCAATAGTAAACTCAGGTTCGGTTAATCAAACTATAACTAATATAGCTCAGGCAAAAGCAGATAATGTTCTGACCATCTACTCATCGCCAGCGCTGGTAACTATTGGTAATGGTATCGTAGCTGGCGCCCTAACCATTAAGACAGGTGCATCTTCAACCGCAACCTTGCCACTTATTGGAGCGATGATTGCTACTGGTTTATACTTTTATTCTCGTAGGAAGCAGGTCAAAAAGGAACTCAATTTTATTCGTAATTAATTAATAAAATACCTAATACCATAAACCCCGCCTTTGGCGGGGTTTATGGTTGGACGGACTAGTCGGGACATACTTGACTTGTTCATATCTATTTTGCTATAATGCCCTTACTGAAAATTATGAATACCAACCTACAATTATCTACACTTAGCGGCTGAAAAAGCAGTGCATTAATGCGCTCCTCGGAATGCCGCTTAGAAGCGGTAATTTTTTTACAAAATTGGCCTAGGAAATAGTCAAAAAATGGCTTTCAACGATAGGTTTTAATGAAACCCTTCGCTGGTAGCTAAGACGACAGAAACTTGAAAATACGATAGGCGGGAAATCACATAAATATAATCATCAGTTTTTCTAAATTTTTGAAGTACAAAATTTAGGCGGATATAAGGGCGTATGGAGGATGCCTTGACACTAAAAGGCGATGAAGGTCGTGGCGTGACTGCGATAAACTTCGGGGAGCCGTCGAGCGGGCTTTGATCCGGAGGTAACCGAATGGGGCAACCCTATCATGTAAACCATGATAACTTCGCGCAAGCGAAGAGCGTACCTGGGGAAGTGAAACATCTCAGTACCCAGAGGAAAAGAGAACAAAGTTATCCCCCAAGTAGCGGCGAGCGAAAAGGGAGAAGCCTAAACCCTTCGATTCGACACTGCGTGTCTCACTCAGGGCGAGCCAATCTGAAAATGTTGGCCTGCCCCGAGCGAGGCGCTTAGCGCCGAGTCGAGGGGGGTAATAGGGGTAGTACACCTAAAAATTTGAATTTCGATCTTTTCGGTCGAGATTCAAGTTTTTAAAAGAAGTCAAAAATTCGTGCGTTAGTAAAATGGCCCTGGAATGGCCAACCAAAGAAGGTGACAGTCCTGTATGCGAAAACAAACGAACTTCTGTATTATTTCCTGAGTAGCCCGGGATCAGAATGTCCTGGGTGAATTAACCGATACTACTCGGTAAGGCTAAATACTTTTAGTGATCGATAGTGAACCAGTACCGTGAGGGAAAGGTGAAAAGCACCCCGATGAGGGGAGTGAAATAGTAACTGAAACCATATGCCTACAAAGAGCGAGAGTCTTTCAATCGCAAGATTGCAGGATGATCGTGTGCCTATTGAAGAATGACCCAACGAGTTTATTTAAACTACACTCTAAGTTCTTATGGAACGCAGGGGAAGGGAAACCGAGTGTTAAAAGCGCGTCAATCAAATTAAATTTTTGGACCGTAAAAAGTTCAAAAATTTAATTTGATTATGTAGTTTGAGTAAGACCCGAAGCCAGGCGAGCTAACCATGTCCAGGGTGAAGGTTGTCGAAAGACAACTGGAGGCCCGAACCGGTTGATTGTGCAATATCATCGGATGAGGTGTGGTTCGTAGTGAAAAGCTTATCGAGCTTGGTAATAGCTGGTTCTCCCCGAAATGCCTTTAGGGGCAGCGCTATATAGTAACAAGAGGGGTAGAGCACTGAATGGTAATCCGTGCCTTCACGGGTAGGATCACCAAACAAACTCCGAATACTCTTGTGGAATGTATGGCAGTGAGTAAGCGAGGGCAAAGCTTCGTTTACGCGAGGGAAACAGCCCAGATCGCAGCTTAAGGTCCCAAAATGTATACTAAGTGAAAAGGAAGTGTTTTACCTTAGACAGGTAGGAGGTTGGCTTAGAAGCAGCCATCCTTTAAAGAGTGCGTAATAGCTCACTATTCGATCCTATCGCAAGATAGGGAGGTAAAATGCGCCGAAAATTTATAGGGGCTAAGTATACTACCGAAAGCGCGGATTCGGTGATTTCATAAAGGAAAGTTTGTGGGTCCGTGGCGCAGATGGGAGCGCGCTGGATTCTCAGTCCAGAGGTCGGAGGTTCGAGTCCTTCCGGACCCACCAAACTTGCGAGCAGAGATAGTTCAAGAGAAGAACATCTGGCCTCATAAGCCAGAGATACGTGGCGCAACTCCACGGCTCTACTCCAAATAAATCAGGCGAAGTTGAACGAAGCACGTCGACGAAGACTACAATCAATCGTTCAAACTTCCCACCGCCGACGTACCGGACCATTGGTCCAGTACGTCGGCTCCTTTATGAAATCACCGAGTGGTAGGGGAGCATTCTCGACCGCTGTGAAGGTTCACTGTGAAGTGGGCTGGAGCGTCGAGAAGGGAGAATGTTGGGATGAGTAACCGCAAATCCGGTTAAAGTCCGGATCGTCGAAAGCCTAAGGTTTCCTCCGCGATGACAATCATCGGAGGGTTAGGCGTCCCTAAGGATAACCATGGTTTAGGCCATGGGAAGCCGATGGTGAGCCGGTTAATATTCCGGCCCTGCTTATGCATATGATGGGATGACGGGCAAAATAAGGCCAAGCACATTATTGGATTTGATGTTTTCGTTCGTAGGAATTCTGTCTGGAAAATCCGACAGAGGCCGTAAGGCAGTTCCGAGAATAGAAGAAATTATCGCAAGATAAAATTTGGCTGAAGAGGGCTCCAAGAAAAGTCTCTAAGTTTAATGCATGAGCGCACGTACCGAAAACCGACACAGGTGGGCAGGTGTAAGTGCACCAAGACGAACGGGTGATTATTGGTTAAGGAACTCGGCAAAAAAGCGGCCGTAAGTTCGCGATAAGGCCTGCCGCGCGCAAGCGCGGCCACAGCTAAAGAACCCCTGGCGACTGTTTATCAAAAACACAACTCCGTGCTAAGGCGTAAGCCGCTGTATACGGGGTGACGCTTGTCCGGTGCCGGAACGTTAACGGTGAAGGTGGTATGTCGCAAGATGTACTGCTAACGCCCGAAGCGCCGGTGAACGACGGCAGTAACTATAAACATCGACAGTTGTAGTTAAAAAATCCAACTATATGCTGGAAACTCCGCGCATATCAAAGTACTAGAAATAGTAAAAATCTTTGATCGATGCGGACAATCAGCAGGCAACCTGCGTAAGCAGAGAGTCCTCAGAGACTAAACGTTGGACCCACTCGAAGTAATGCATCGAGAATGGGAAGATATAGTCCGATCTCATGGGCGACCATGAGGCTCTCATCGCACCACTGAGTGGTGGATGGGTAATAAAGAGAATGAACTGTCTAAAAGTAGCGAAATACCTTGTGGGGTAAGTTCCCACGCGCATGAATAGCGGAACGACTGGGGGACTGTCTCAACCAATAGCCCGGTGAAAATGCAATGTCGGTAAAGATGCCGACTTCCCGCACCAAGACGGAAAGACCCCGGAAGCTTCACTGCAGCTTGGTATTGGTCTACGAGTTGTTATACGTAGCGTAGTGAGTAGTCTTTGAAGTATCGATTTAGGTCGGTATGGAGACGCCAATGAAACACTCATTTTAACGATTTGTAGCTCTAACCGGTTATGCCCTCATAGTATGTGAGGGGACGCAGAGAATGTTTCCATGTAGGTATGGAAGTTTTTGCGTCCTGCTTAATTACTAATTCGCATATTTTGAGGGCATAATCGAGACAGTGCCTGGCGGGTAGTTTAAGTGGGGCACTTTCCTCCTAAAGAGTAATGGAGGAGTTCATCAAGGTTGGCTAGCTCCGGATGGAAATCGGAGCGATAGTGTAAAGGCATAAGCCAGCTTTACTGCAAGACGGATGTGTCGCGCAGTTACGAAAGTAGGACCTAGTGAACCGACTCTCGTTCGTAGGAACGGAGAAGATCACCAGATAAAAGCTACTCCGGGGATAACAGGCTAGTCTTGCCCGAGCGTTCACAGCGACGGCAAGGTTCGGCACCTCGATGTCGGCTCGCCCTATCCTGGGACTGAAGAAGGCCCCAAGGGTTTGGCTGTTCGCCAATTAAAAGGGTACGCGAGCTGGGTTCAAACCGTCGTGAGACAGGTTGGTCCATATCTGGTGCGGGCGTTGAATATTTGAGAGGGGTTGTCCCTAGTAAAGTTATTGCTACTTCACGGAGTAATCCGTGATGACAATTTGGCTAATAACGGTGGAACCTTTAATTTTTTGCATCCGTTGATAACAATAATTGTATCGGTCCGAAAATTATTGTACAATTTACTTGAGGACCAAGATAATTAAAGACAATACCGTGGGAAGTCGATCTAAAATTGATTTAGCTTATGTGGCTGGTTTTCTAGATGGCGATGGCAGTCTTATGCTTCAAATTAAGAAACGTAAAGACGGCAAGAAGTGGAGATTTATGGCGACTATTTGTTTTTATCAAGATAGTCGTCATGATAAAGGTCTTCACTGGATAAAGAAGATTCTAGAAATTGGCTATATATCCAAAAGGAATGATGGAATGACAGAATTAAGAATAAACGGATTTCTACAAATCGCGAATATCTTAAATGAGTTAATTCCACATATCAGATTTAAAAAAGTACAGGCCCGGGCATTGCTCGAAGCTTGTGAAATATTATCTGATAGAGCTAGAAATAATCAAAAGACTAATCTGATTAAATTAGTCGGCCTGATCTTAACAATCCAAAACGACAATTATGTCGCCAAGAGGAAGAAGACTAAGGAAGAATTATTATCAATATTAGGTCTGACCCCGTAACGACTTGATCCCGAGGCTAGAAATAGCTGGAGGACGGATGGAGACTTTTCAGTCTTCATAAGATGCCAATCTCCAAATCCGCTAATCGGCGGAGGAGAAAGATATAGTCTGCGCTTCTAGTGATAGGAGAATAAGTGACGAGAGGACCGGGACGAACGAACCTCTGGTGTACCAGCTGTCCTGCCAAGGGCATTGCTGGGTAGCTATGTTCGGTTCTGATAAGCACTGAAAGCATATAAGTGCGAAGCAGGCCTCAAGATGAGATATTCTGGATTCCTTGTAGATTACGAGGTTGATAGGACTCAGGTGTAAGCACAGCGATGTGTTCAGCCAAGAGTTACTAATAGATCCTCTATCCGCCTAAATTTTGTTCATCAAAAATTGATGTAACATTTATGTGATTTCTTTAAGTTGATTAAGTTGATTGCGAATGTAAGTTCGCAATCAACATTGTTGACCATTATATTAATCGTGGTTAGTGTAAGGTAGCTATACCGAGAGTGCTCCACCTGATCCCATTCCGAACTCAGTAGTGAAATCTCTCATGGCCCATGATACCCAGCCCCATTTTCACAATTGTGAAATTGCGAGAAGGGGGCTGGGGAAAGTAGGTAGCTGCCTCACACTGTCCATGATTTTTTGGTACCTTGACGTGATATGTTAATAGCGTATAATATGTGGTAACGCATCCGTTGAGGTTACAAAATGGCCAATGTAATGTGGTTTCGCGTAACAGGTAAGGTAAGAACCGGAGAAGTTCATCAACACGTCAAAAGTCTCGTTCCTGGCTTGACCATAGCCAGGGGGCCAAAAAGTTTTGCTGTGAAACTAAAAAGAGGCTTTTCAAAAGAAGAAGCGGTAGATAGGCTAACGAGGGCCGCTCATGTTAAGAAGGTTATTGTTTCCGGAGAGGGTATTGTTCTGAAGGGCTCCTAGCCCTTCTTTTTTATCTTGGTCACGATTTTTTGGTAGGCTTGACTGACTGCCAAGATAATTATATCATCTGATAAGTTCATTAATCGGAGAAGTCTGTGGCAGTCGATGTCATTCCTGGCAAAGATGATACGCTTGCACTGATTGAATTTGTGCGTGGCGAGCTTGAACGAACACTTTCTGAGATTGAGCGAAATAAAGAAAAGCTTTTTATGATGTCGCGACTCGATCATATTTCAATCGGACCCATCTGTACCCTAAGAATCGACATCAGGGCTGAGTGTGTTGGTTCCATCGAATTATTATCTGGCAGGTCAAAGATGTGGGAGAAATATCTAGCTACACTTCCGCAGATTTGTCCCAGATGTAATGGTAAGCGAAGCGTCGACATTAGTGGCAGTGGTTGGATGGCCGAGAGGTGCCGAGGCTGTGACGCAAAGGGATATATTCCAAGGACGTAAGAGGGCTTATAGCTCTTCTTTTTTTATTTAGGTTTGAGCGTGAGTGTAGCTGCCTCACACTGTCCATGATTTTTTGGTACTATTGACAATGGAAACATTGCGCTATATTATACGGATGGTTCTTTAACGCAGGTGACCTTATGACAATGATGTTGCAGAAAGGGTCATGGAATGAATTGTTCTCAAGAGTATTTAGCTGGCGTTTTGTATTCACGCTATTGGGCATAATTGGAATTTGCGTAGAAGTATTTTATAAGAATAAAGATGCCGGCGAGGCTGGGACATTTTTTCTTATTATTGGTTGTGGTTTATATATCGCACATGCAGTTATCAATGATTCTAAACCTAAGGGCTCCTAGCTCTTCTTTTTTTATTTAGGTTTGATAATATGGAGTCAATGGATAGTCGAAGAACAAAACAGCTAATAATTAGTGCTATCTTCCTTCTAGTTTTTACTGTTATTGGATATGGCATTTATTCTTTTGTTACGCCAAATCCAACATGTTTTGATGGTGTTAAGAATGGGAAGGAGGAGGGCGTAGACTGTGGCACAATTGCTGGTTGCGCTGTCTGTAGCCCCGAAGTTCTCCCCGTATCAATACAATGGCAGAAGCTACTGTCGTCTGGAACCAGCGAATATGATTTCGTCGCATTGGTAAATAATCCAAACACAATATATGGTGCCTCGAGAATTGACTATGAAATTTCGGCAACGGGCATGACTCAGCCAATTAAAAGTTTTTTCTATATCGCTCCCGGTCAAACAAAATATGTAATTCACCCGTCGATAAAAGGTGGTGGTCTAACCGACGTTAATCTTAAGATAACACAGGCTGACTGGCTGGGGATTAAGAATCTTTCATCTGAGAATATTAATCTTGAAATAAAAAAGAAAGATTACACCATCATTAACTCGGGTGGCATATATAGCCAAGTTGAGGGCACAGTTTTAAACAATTCGAATTTTGACCTTAGTAAGGTGGATATTGGAGTCTTACTTTTTGATGAAGATGATAATGTTATAGCCGTTGGTAGGACTAATATTCTAACATTGCCATCCAATAACGAAAGATATTATAAAGTATTTTGGCCGACTCAGTTAGACGGAGATGTATCAAAAGTAGATGTCGAGGCAACGACAAATATATTTGATAATTATAATTTTCTAAAGATCCATGGAACAGAGGAACAATTTCAAAAACTTTACTAGAAAAGTCGGCGGGTACCTAGCTTCAATTGACATTACTTTATTTGCCACGATCGTGGCCATTTCTTTGTTTGGTATCATTAATATGTATGGAATTTCGGGTAATTATAACATCACCCAAAAACAGGCCAGCGTAGTTTTTATCGGTCTTTGTCTGATGATCGTATTTTCGTTTATTGATTATCGTTTATTAAAAAATTACTCCCTGCCGGTATTATTTTTCTATCTATTAGCTGTCTTTCTTCTGGCATTAACCCTGTATTCTCGTGCTATCAGGGGAGTTAATTCTTGGATTATTCTAGGTAATTTTACTTTCGAGCCATCAGAACTAGCGAAGCTCGTCCTGATTATATTAATGGCAAAATATTTTTCGCAGAGGCACATCCTAATAAATCATTTCAGGCACATTATTATTTCCGGTATATATTATGCCATTCCAGCTGCAATTATAATCTTACAACCAGATCTAGGTTCGGCAATAATATTTACTCTGATATGGCTGGGCATTCTTTTGGCGTCGGGGATTAATAAAAAACATTTGGCCATTCTCGCGATGATTGGTGTTCTATTATCGGGTCTAAGTTGGTATTTTGTTTTAAAAGACTATCAAAAAGTTAGAATAATTTCTTTTGTTAATCCGTATAAAGATCCAAGGGGTAGTGGTTACAATCTGATACAATCAAAAATTGCCATAGGATCAGGGTACTGGTTCGGATCTGGTTTTGGGAAGGGTCAGCAGGTAAAGTTGGGATTCTTACCTGAACCAAAAAATGATTTTATTTTTTCGGCCACGGCCGAACAGTTTGGCTTAGTAGGTATTACCTCGATCATAATATTAATATCCATTATCATTAGCAGAATATTATACATAGGCAGAAGATCGGTTAATAATTTTGGCAAGTTATTTTCTATCGGTCTGTCTATATTTATTTTCTCTCATGCATTTATCGGTGCGGCCGTGAACATCGGTCTGATGCCAGTGACAGGTATTCCATTCCCATTCTTAAGTTATGGGGGTAGTAATTTCGTTGCTATTGCAGTTGGATTGGGTATAATCCAGAGTATTAAAAGATATGGATAAGATAATTTTGACTATAAAATTAGGAGAGAACTCAAAGGATATCGTCCTTATTTTAAGAAGGGGAGGGTCTTTACTGGATAAGGCTCAAATTTCAGTAGATCGCCATTTCGACCACTTTTTGATTGAGGGTGTTGACAAACTATTAAAAAGGAATAGAATTAATCCAATGGCCTTAAATCAGGTAGTGCTTTCTGGTCATATTGACAAAAACAGCTCATCTCACAAGATGGCAACTGCGTTTTTACGGGCCATAAATATTAGGAAAAATGCGAGTAAATGAAGATATAGCCAGGTTTTAGTTGTAGGCAATTGTCGTTTGTAAAGTATCGATTGTGGATAACTAAAACCTAAGTATATAAAGGCCCCCTTGTCGAAAAAACAGAATAGATAAAATTTCAAAGTTGTGAGGCACGACTTGATAGACCGTGTTCATTTTTCGCGTCTGCTTATAAAATTTAAAAATAAAATTCATACCGACGTCAGAATTATCGGTCGGTAAGGCATAATAAAAAATTAATGCGAAAAATATTTTCAAAATATCCGGTTGAAAATTTTGAGGCTCCTAATTTAGTTCAGGTACAGTTGGATTCATATAAGTGGTTTATGGATTATGGATTGAGAGAGTTGCTCAAGGATGTCTCTCCAATTGAAGACTGGACGAACAAAGAATTAGAGCTAAGATTTTTAGATTATAAGCTCGAAGAACCTAAATACAAAGAAAGAGTTGCTCTTGAGAAAAATATTTCCTATGAAGCGCCGATGAAGGTCAAAGTCGGTCTCAAGAACAAAAAGAGCGGACATTATCGAGAGCAAGAATTATTCTTGGCTGATTTTCCGATAATGACGCCGAGGGGCACTTTTATTATCAATGGTGTTGAACGTGTTGTTATTGCACAGCTCATTAGGAGTCCAGGCGCCCTATTCTCTCTATCAAGGTCAAGTCGTTTTAAGAGATACTTTGGAGCCAAGCTTATCCCGTCTCGAGGAGCTTGGTTAGAATTTGAAACCGAATATAACGGTGTGATTTCGGTTAGGATTGATAGAAAACGAAAAGTTCCAGCAACTGCTATTCTGCGTGCTTTTGGTGTTACTACTGATGATGAAATAAAGAAGCATTTTATCGATGTTGATACCGACGAAAATACTAAATTTATTTTAGCCACAATTTTATCTGATCCATCTTCAAATGAAAATGAAGGCTTGATTGAGGTATATAAAAGAATACGTCCTGGCGATCCAGCCACTCCCGACAATGCCAAGGCTATGATTCATAACATGTTTTTCAATCCGGCCAGATACGACCTTTCGAAGGTTGGCCGTTTCCGAATGAATAAGAGATTCAATGAGGAGATAAATATAGAAGATCCAGCTTTGAGAGTTTTGCGTGCTCAAGATATTATTAATATTCTTCGCGAAATTATTAAATTAAACAATGATCCTCAATCGCATCCTGATAATATTGATCACCTTGGCAATAGAAGAGTAAAAACTCTGGGAGAATTATTACAAGATCGATTAAGAGTTTCTTTTGCTAGGATAGAAAGAATTGTCAAAGATAGAATGAGTACTATGGATGTTGAAACGGTAATGCCGGCTCAACTGATCAATTCTCGTCCTTTTGTAGCGGCACTTAAAGAATTTTTTTCTTCCGGTCAGCTATCTCAGTTCATGGATCAACATAATCCCTTGGCTGAGCTGGAACATAAGCGAAGATTATCAGCTCTTGGACCAGGCGGTTTAACTCGTGAAAGAGCCAGCTTTGAAGTACGTGATGTTCACCCCTCTCATTATGGTAGGATTTGTCCTATTGCTACGCCTGAAGGCCCGAACATCGGTTTAGTCGGTCACTTAGCTTTATATTCAAAAATATCCGATTTAGGTTTTATTCTAACACCCTATATAAAAGTAACTGATGGCAAGATAACCGATGAGGTTATTTATATGGATGCTACTGAAGAGGAAAGACACATTATAGGTCAAGCTGGTGCTGAAGTAGATAAGCATAATAAATTAATTGGAGATAAAATCGTTGCTCGAATAAAAGGTGAGCCAGGTACTGCCGAACCTAGGGAGATAGACTATATGGATGTTTCTCCAAGACAGCAGTTTTCGGTGCAAGCTTCTCTTATTCCATTCCTCGAACATGATGATGCTAATCGTGCATTGATGGGTTCGAACATGCAAAGACAAGCGGTGCCATTAATTATGCCAGAAGCACCATTTATCGGTACTGGCCTTGAGGGTAAGGTCGCTAAAGATTCTGGGTTAGTCGTATTATGCGGAGAGAACGGTGTCGTTAAAGAAGTAGATGCCTCTAGGATTGTGATTGAAACCGATAAGGGCGACGATATTAAATACGATCTTATTAAATATGGTAAATCAAACGCTTTTACCTGTATTAACCAAAGACCGATTGTTAAGAAGGGTCAAAAAGTTAAAAAGGGTCAGCCGATAGCCGACGGTCCATCAACTGATCAGGGTGAATTAGCTTTAGGAAGAAACTTATTGATGGCTTTCATGTCTTTTGATGGGTGTAATTTTGAAGATGCTATAGTTCTTTCTGAAAGACTCGTGAAAGAAGGTATCCTTTCTTCGATTCACATCGAAGACTATTCGACGGACGTACGTGATACTAAACTTGGCCCAGAGGTTACTACTTATGATATTCCAAATGTAGCCATGGAAAGATTGAACGATCTCGATCCAGATGGCGTAGTTAGAGTGGGTGCCGAAATTAGATCGCAAGATATCTTGGTTGGTAAAATATCTCCCAAGGGTGAGAGCGATCTTACAGCTGAAGAAAGATTATTGAGAGCAATCTTTGGAGATAAGTCTAGGGATGTTAAAGATTCCTCCCTCCGTTTAAGTTACGGCAGGCAGGGTAGAGTTGTTGATATTAAAACTTTTTCTCGTGATGAAGGTGATAAGCTTGACGTTGGAGTAATCAAAAGAATTCAAGTCTCAGTCGCCGAGTTGCGCAAGATTCAGGTGGGTGACAAAATGGCTGGCCGACACGGCAATAAAGGCGTTGTCTCTATTATTTTACCAGAAGAAGACATGCCTTTCTTGGCCGATGGTACGTCAGTCGATATAGTTCTATCTCCGTTGGGTATTATCTCTCGTATGAATATTGGGCAGGTGCTTGAGGCTCATTTGGGCTTAGCCGCTAAAAAATTAAATTATCACGCCGCAACACCAGCCATGGCTGGTCCAGGTGAAGAAATTATTAAAGAAGAACTGGCAAAAGCCGGCTATCCTACCGATGGTAAAATTCAGCTTTATGACGGCCGAACCGGATTACCATTTGATCAAAAATCATTCGTTGGTGTTACGTATTTCTTGAAACTGATTCACATGGTTGAGGATAAGATGCACATGCGATCAATTGGTCCTTACTCATTGATCACGCAACAACCGCTTGGTGGTAAAGCCCAATTTGGAGGTCAGAGGTTTGGAGAAATGGAAGTCTGGGCATTAGAGGGTTATGGTGCAGCCTATACACTACAAGAAATGTTGACTATTAAGTCTGACGATGTTTTGGGCCGAGCTAAAACATATGAGTCAATTGTTAATGGTGAAGAAATCAGAGCACCTCATTTACCCGAATCATTCAAAGTTTTAGTTTCGGAAATAAAAGGTTTAGGCCTAAACGTTGAGCTTATAGAGAAATAATCATCCAACACCAATAAAATGAATTTAGCATCAATAAGATTAAAGGTCGCATCTCCAGAAGATATTTTGTCGTGGTCTTTTGGTGAGGTCACAAAACCTGAGACCATTAATTATCGTACCCAGAAACCAGAGAGAGAAGGCTTATTTTCCGAATCGATATTTGGACCCACCAAAGACTGGGAGTGTTATTGCGGTAAATATAAGAGAATTCGTTATAAGGGAATAATTTGCGATCGTTGCGGTGTCGAGGTAACTCGATCAATTGTTCGAAGAGAGAGGATGGGCCATATTAAATTGGCTGCGCCAGTAGCTCATATTTGGTTTCTTCGTGGTGTACCATCTAAGATTGCCGCAATTTTAGGCGTGTCTCTGCCAGAACTTGAGAAGGTTGTTTATTTCGCCAGCTATATTGTCATGAAAGTTAATGACGACCTAAAGGCAGAAGCAATGAAGCGTGTTGAGTCGGAATTTAAATCTAAATTTAAAAATTTACCGGAAGACTCACAAGAGGCTAAGGCATTAAAAGATCTCAAGGATCGCGAGAGAATGAATTTAAAAAATCTGAACAAGTATCAGATCATTTCGGAGCTTGATTTTAGAGATTTATCTATAAAATATGGCGAAGTTTTTGAGGCTGGTATTGGTGCCGAGGCCATCCGTAAATTATTGGAAGAAATTAATTTAGACGATGCTATTGCCACCCTCGATAATGAGTCAAAAAATGAAACTAATCCTTTGGAGATAAAAAAGAGCTCTCGTAGATTGAAATTCTTAAGAGGTATGGAAAGAGCTGGCATTAGACCCGAATGGATGGTCTTAACTATGTTGCCAGTCATTCCGCCATCATTGAGGCCTATGGTGCCATTAGATGGCGGTAGATTTGCTACTTCGGATTTGAATGATTTATATCGTCGTGTTATTAATCGCAATAATCGTCTTAAACATTTACTCGAATTAAAGGCGCCCGAGGTCATTACTAAGAATGAGAAGAGAATGTTACAAGAAGCCGTAGATGCCCTGATTGATAATTCTATGAGAAAGGGACAGGCGACAACGGCTGCATCAACTGGCCAAAAAAGAGCTCTTAAGTCATTGGCAGATATGCTAAAGGGTAAGCAGGGACGATTCAGGCAGAACTTGCTTGGCAAGAGAGTGGATTACTCGGGTCGCAGTGTCATTGTTGTTGGTCCAGAATTAGGTATTGATCAATGCGGTTTGCCCAAGCATATGGCTCTGGAATTATTTAAGCCGTTCGTTATTGGTATTTTAATTAGAAAAGAGTTAGCTCACAATATTAAATCTGCCGGAAGATTAATAGAACAAGAGACACCCGATGTTTGGGCAGCGCTTGAAGAAGCCATGGGCGAAAAGTTAGTCTTACTTAACCGCGCACCGACGCTTCATCGATTGGGCGTACAAGCGTTTAAGCCGACTCTTATCGAGGGTAAGGCAATCAGAGTTCCTGCCCTTCCAACTACTGCATTTAACGCAGATTTCGATGGTGACCAAATGGCCGTTCACTTACCATTAACCAATGAAGCTCAGGCTGAAGCTAGAGATTTGATGTTGGCCTCTCACGGTATTCTAAAACCGGCAACGGGCGAACCCGTAGCTGTGCCTAAGAACGATGTTGTCTTGGGAGTCTATTATCTTACAAGTACCCTTGATGGCGCAACTGGTGAAGGCAAAATATTTAGCGGAATAGATGAAGCTCTGCTTGCTCATGCAAATGGATTTGTTGATTTAAGGGCTAAGATTAAGCTTGCTAATCCTGATTCAATAGGCAAGGAAGACAGAATTATTGAGACTACGGTTGGTAGGATGATTTTCAATCAGGCACTACCTATTGGTAGTAAATTTATCAATAAGACACTGGATAAAACTGATATTAAAAATATCGAGTCCGATATTTGGGATGAAAATTCTCACGAGGTTGTTGTAAATTTCCTTAATGCAATTTCAAGTATGGGTTTCTATTATGCTACCAAGTCAGGATTATCTTGGGGTATGGATGATTTGAAAATACCAAAAGAGAAGCCTGAAATAATTGCCGCTGCGGATCGTTTAATTGAAGAGAACTTGAAGCTTTATGAAGATGGCTTATTGACTGCCCATGAGAGAAAGTCAAAAGCCATTGAAATCTGGAATACAACAAAGAACAAATTGGCCGATTTGGTTAAAAAACAATTAGATCCGAATAATCCGGCGGCAATGATGGTTCAGTCAAAAGCACGCCGTGGAGACCTTGGCCAGATGATGGGTATGAGAGGTATCTTCGCCAATCCTGCCGGAGAATTGATCGAATTGCCAGTAAGAAGCTCTTTCAAAGAAGGACTAGCTCCACTTGAATATTTCATCTCAACCCACGGAGCTAGAAAGGGTCTGGTTGATACGGCGTTAAGAACGGCAACGGCCGGATATCTAACCCGAAGATTAGTCGACGTTGCTCAGGACATTATTATTACCGAAGAAGATTGTAAGGACAAAGAAGGTTATACGCTCTATGCTGAAGATATGAAATTTAGCGGTACTCATTTAGGTACACGCTTGAAGGGCAGGGTGGTAATGGAAGATATTGTTGATGATAATGGCGAAGTAATCGTTAAGAAGGGTAAAATTGTAGACAAGGAAGCTGCTCAGAAAATTGCTCAGCTACGATTAGAAAAAGTTAGAATAAGATCATTGATTAAGTGTAAGGCCATGTCTGGGGTATGCAGGGTCTGCTATGGTTTTGATTTATCCAAGAACAAATTGGTTGAAATTGGTCAGGCGGTTGGTATTGTCACGGCACAAGCTATTGGAGAGCCAGGTACACAGTTAACTATGAGAACTTTCCATACGGGAGGTGTGGCTGGTGGCGGAGCCGATATTACCATGGGGTTACCTCGAGTTGAGGAAATCTTTGAAGCCCGTCCACCACAATTTAAAGCATTGGTTGCTGATGTTGATGGTAAAGTTATTTCGATTGAAGATAAGGGTAAACAAAAGATTCTCGAGGTTCAAATTAGTGGTTCAGGAGAGAAAAAAGAATATTCTGTCTCGCCGAATATTGCCCTTGCAGTTTCAGTTGGTGACATGGTAAGTATTGGTCAGCAATTAAGCGAAGGAAATATTGATATTAAAGAATTGTTTAATACGACCAAAGATATAGACATGGTTGCCCGAAATATTATTAGAGAGGTTCAGGCAATTTATTCTCCAACCGGAGATAGTATTAATGACAAGCATGTCGAATTAGTTACTCGACAGATGTTCTCTAGGGTAAAGGTAATTGATCCTGGTGATACTGATCTTCTGGGCGGCGATATTATCGAGAAAAGAACCGTCTGGCAGGCCAATGCTGACGCCAGAGATGCCGAAAAGCACGAGGCAACTTATGAGCAATTACTAGCTGGTATTACCAGAGTTTCCCTGACAACCGACAGTTTCTTGTCCGCCGCATCTTTCCAGGAAACAGCCAAAGTTTTAATCGAGGCTGCGACTATTGGTAAGGAAGATATTCTTAAGGGATTAAAGGAAAATGTAATCATCGGTAGATTGATTCCTGCCGGTACGGGTCTTAATAGTGTAGTTAACGAAGAATCTCAAGAAGAATCGTTCTAGGCTATTGCGCTGAGTAGCTAAAATAGACACGCTTATTTGGGCGTGTCTATTTTAAAAAATGAACTATATTAAAACATTCAGATATTGAGTTTATTACTTGACGTATATCGCGGGTAGGTATATAATATCTAGGGGAGGTGTACTATGCTGAGCGTATCCAAGAGATTACTGGTGTTCTTGCCGGTATTTATCTTTGTTATTATCTTCATGGTTGGATGCACTGAGAAATCGGCACCAGCATCTACAACCGTTTCATCTACACCCGAGAAAATCAATATTCATCGGGAATATGTGCGGGACATATCTTCACGTAAAGAACGAGAAATAGAGTTTAAGCTGATACTCAAGGAATATCGCTCGTCGAATGGCCTACTTGAGGGCAGTAAGTGGGTCGATGGATATGTGTTACTTAAGAGGGATCCTCATTTGTGTAGATTCTTGAATACTACCGATGAGGGGATTGCGTTTTGGGTCATGGAGTTCGAGAGTCCAGATTTTCCTTGTAGAAGTAAGGGATGGTATCATCCCAATCTTCCACAGTGGGCTCGCGTCAATTTTCCACAAAGTGAGGGTAAATAATTTTTGCATAGGGTATAGGTACTAGGACCGGTCGTCTCGCACGCCGGTCCATTTTGTTTCCTGCACAGTTTTTTATAAATATTCAGTAAAGGCACTTTAGTAAGGATAATGATATGATATATAATGAGTAATTCGCAGATTTGATTAATAGTCTATTAGAACCTATAATTAATGGATAGATTATACTTTATGGCAAAACAAAAGAAGAATAGGGATATCATCAAAATACGATCTGATAAATCTAGGCCGGATAAACCATCCAGATTTGATATAGGCCAAGAAACTAGAAATAGTATTTGGGGAGTAATTAGTTTTATTCTAGCGGTTATTACAACTTTGAGTTTTATTGGAAAGGCTGGCCAGGCTGGTGGATTATTCAATTCCTTAGCCAGATCGTTGTTTGGCTGGGGATTTTTTATTGTACCCGTTGCCTTTCTGCTCTTAGGCATCGCTTTCATAAAGTCTATTTCCAGAAGAATATATTTTAGTGCTGTTTTCGGCGTGGGTCTTTTCACCCTAGCGATACTGGCTCTTTTCTATATTTTTGGAGATGGCGATTTTAATGTAAGGATCATTCAGGGCGGATATCTAGGTATTATTTTAGGCCTGCCGCTTTTGAAATCAGTTGGTTTTATTGCTTCCATAATAATTCTTTTGTCTTTGATATTGATCTCAGTTCTCGTAGCTCTAGACGTATCTGTTATGGGGTTGCTCTATCGTCGTAAAGATGACGAAGAAAGCGAGTCAGTCAAAGAAAAACTGACTGATAATGTTGTCATCAAACACGGCAACGAAAATATTACTGACCAAAAGAAGCCCGAGATAAAACCGGCTCTAAAGCCTGCCAAGGTAGAAATTACTGACAAGGAATTCGTAATCAAGAACTTAAAACCGGGTAATTGGGTATTGCCGCCTTTAAGTATTCTTCAAGAAGATCAGGATTCCCCGGCTACTGGCGATATCAATGCTAGTGCCATGATAATTAAGCGAACGCTTGGTAACTTCGGTATTGATGTTGAGATGGGCGAGGTATCAATCGGTCCTACGGTTACTCAATATACAATGCGACCGGCTGTTGGCGTTAAATTATCCAAGATCACAACATTAAATTCTGACTTATCTCTAGCTCTAGCCGCTCACCCTATCAGAATCGAAGCTCCGATTCCTGGTAAGTCGCTCGTTGGTATTGAGGTACCAAATAAGAAAGTCGCCATTATCGGTCTGAAGAATATGTTCGAAGAAGAAGAGTTCTCTAAGTCAAAATATTTCTTGCCATTAGCCCTAGGTAGAGACGTTTCAGGCGGTTGTGTCTTTGCTGGTCTTGATAAAATGCCCCATCTTCTGATCGCTGGTGCTACCGGTACTGGAAAATCAGTCGCTATCAATGCTATCTTGCTTTCCATGCTCTATCGGCACTCTCCGGATATTTTGAAATTAATACTGATTGATCCAAAAAGAGTTGAGTTAAGTTTATATAATGAAATTCCACACTTAATAACTCCGGTTATTACTGATAACAAAAAAGTTTTAGGTGCATTACGTTGGGCGGTAACTGAAATGGAACGCCGATACGAATCTCTGCAGAAACATGGATCACGAGACGTCTTTTCTTACAATGCCAAAATGTCTGCAGCCGGTGAACTGTTAATGCCCTTTATAGTTATAGTAATTGATGAGTTGGCCGATCTTATGGCTTCTCATGGTAGAGATGTTGAGGCGGCGATTGTCCGTCTTGCTCAAATGTCACGAGCAGTTGGTATTCATCTTATAGTTTCGACACAAAGGCCATCGGTGGAAGTTATCACGGGTTTGATTAAGGCCAACATTACTTCACGCGTTGCTCTCCAGGTTGCGAGCCAAATTGATTCTAGAACAATCTTAGATATGGCAGGCGCAGAAAAATTACTCGGACGAGGCGATATGCTATTCCTTTCTGGTGACACATCAAAACCAAGAAGATTACAGGGCCCGTTAGTTAGCGAAAAAGAAGTTAAAGATGTTGTTAGATTTTGGAGACTGCAAGCCGAGAAGGCCGAGATTACAGAAGATAGTGGATTAAATATTGACTTCGAGTCAAAATCTCCAGGCGGTTCTGAATTTAGTGGCGGAGGAAGCGACGAGGATGATCTTTATGAAGAAGCAAAGAATGTTGTCGTTGAAGCGGGCAAGGCATCAGCTTCGTTATTGCAGAGAAGATTACGAGTGGGCTATGCTCGCGCGGCTAGGATATTAGATATACTTGAAGATAAGGGTGTCATTGGTCCTGGGGATGGCGCCAAGCCAAGAGAAGTTTATGTTAGGCCAGAAGGGATTGCAATAACCGAATCCGAAGAACCCCTATTGCATAATGAGCTGGGAACTCACTCAAGTGATTTGGAGGGGGAGCCCAAGGAATAGTCGCTTCACTAGCCATAATTATCTCGCAGTTCTTGTCTTCAAGTATTAACTCGTATCTGAATCAGTACTAATAAAACTAAAACAACAGGTCCCCGCACTTGCCTCCTCGTCCCGCCTAACGGCGGGACTCGGCGTTTGACCTATTGTTTTTAGTATTAATACGATTCAATCCTCCTTAATACTCTCAGACTTCGAAAACGAGATAATTATGGTTAGTTGCACTTCAGTTAAAAATTAAAAGTAAAAGGTTGACTTTTGAATATATAAATAATACTGTGGCAACAGCACATTATCAGAGAAAGATAGGATGACATGGCGAGGCGCAAAAGTGTCCAAATTAGACGAGAAGTAATCCATGAAATGCTGAGTCACTTAATTGGGAATCTTTTAAATAACTGTGATTGTAATATCTGCACCCGTTTCAAAAAAGCCTTCGATGGTATGGTTCGAGGGGAAGTAAATGAAATAATGAGGATACGACGTTCAGTAGATGGCATACCATTTAATGATTGGCCGATCGGGGCTCAGAAATTAATAGAAAGAACCAGGAAGTCCGAAGCGATGAGAGCTAAGGAACAAATGAGAATGAGAATATAACCGTGCAAAGCGCGGTTTTTGTTTATAACTGATTTGATTTTAAGCTATTTCCGCATATACTTTTAGTAACAATTAATTCAATTAAATGTCCAAGAAATCACAAGACAAACAGCAGGTCCAAGATGGTAAAAACAAATCAGTAGATTTGATGGTTAAGGAGATCCAGGAGAAGTATGGCGATGGCTCAATTATGAGACTGGGCAACGTGGCTAGAGTAGATATAGATGTCATCCCAACGGGGTCTATTTCGCTTGATTTGGCCCTAGGAGTGGGGGGTATCCCTAGGGGTAGGGTAATAGAGGTATTTGGGCCAGAAAGCTCGGGTAAAACGACCCTGGCGCTTCATATAGTTTCTGAGGCTCAGAAGTTGGGCGGAGTGGCCGCATATATAGATGCCGAACATGCCTTAGATCCAGAATATGCCAAGAAAATAGGCGTCAAAATTGATCAACTTTTAATTTCTCAGCCTGACACGGGCGAGCAAGCCCTAGACATCTTAGAGAGCCTTGTGAAATCAGGGGGTGTAGATATTGTAGTCATAGATTCTGTAGCTGCTTTGACCCCACGCGCTGAGATCGAAGGAGAAATGGATCAGCAACATGTCGGTGGTCAAGCGAGACTAATGTCTCACGCTTTAAGAAAATTAACTGCCATTGTTGCCAAATCAAAAACGTCTGTTTTATTTATAAATCAATTGAGACAAAAAATTGGAATCATGTTTGGCAATCCCGAAACTACTCCAGGCGGTTTAGCTTTGAAATTTTATTCATCGGTTAGGATAGATATTCGACGTTCAGCTCAGATACAAAATGGCGAGAAAATTGTTGGCAATAGAACTAAGGTTAAAATTGTAAAAAACAAGGTTGCACCACCATTCAGAACTTGTGAGTTTGATATCATGTACAACGAGGGTATCTCTCGTTATTCCGATGTTGTTAATTCCGGCGTGCGTTATGGTGTTCTGACTAAATCAGGAAGCTGGTTTAACTATGGAGAAGTACGTCTGGGCCAGGGCATAGAAGGCTCAAGACAGTTCATCAAGGAGAATCCAAAAGTTGAGAAGGAAATTGTGGCAAAGATTATTGTAGCCGCTGCAAAGGAAAATCTTGCATAGATATGAAGAACATATTACTTAAACTTTTAATTCCAGTCGCTATAGTTTGCATAATTTTCTTCTTGCCCGCTATTAAGATCGAAGATGTGGAGTCTTTAATATCTTTGGCAGCGCTTTTATTCACGATACTCGCAGGTTTCTTTATTGCGGCAACAACTACGAATTATCTTAATTTCCAGTCGGCGCTAGCCCAAGAGGGAGCGGTTTTAATTCAGCTTTATAATTTAGGAAAACTAATAAGTCCATCTTCTACGGATAAAATAAGAGATTCAATTGACGAATACGTTATCGCTACGTTAGATTTTCCTATAGGTGAATATGTTGACGGGACTAATGAAGAATTTAATAAGTTAATAGGAATCATTGATAGTATTGAGCCCGATGACGACAAGAAACGAAGAACTGAATCTCTAGGAATTCTACATAGTGCTAAGAGTAGCCTGTACAATTTCCGCCAACAAGTTGCCCTTTGTTCTCTGAAGGTTATTAATACTATTCACTGGATCATTTTAATATTTCTGGAGATCGCGATCATTACCTTATTAATTCCACTAAGAAGTGATAACTTATTGGCGATGATTATTATCTGCGTCCTTGCAATTGCCTCGCATCTGGTATTGGTTCTATTGGGTGAGATAGATAGTAACTATTTCCTAGAACGACAGCTTGGCTTTAAGGATACGCACAAGGTCTTTATAGCTCTTGGGTTGTTGCCATACTATCCGCCTAAAGCGTTTTCGTTGAGTTATGGAGTTGAAAAACCAAAAGGAATATACAGGCTAGGCGTATATAGGAATTTCCCGAGAAGCCTAGAGAAGGAAATAAAAATAATTGATGAAAAGTAAGTAGAAAATTGCAATGATTAAGTGCGGATGCCTGACTATTGACATAAATATTGAATAGAGTACCATATCTCCAAGATCAGCTTTGCGAAAAGGATTCTAAATTTAGAGCGTTTTTCGCAGAGCTGATCCACAGCCTAGCCACAACATGCCCGAAAACCAATCGGCGGGAATCGGTGGATCTGGGCAGGAGCAGCTCTGCTCCATTCGAAGTCTATATGGCTTCAGACAGTTCTTCGTATCGTTATTGGAGTGCAGGGGGTAATCTCTTGGGGAGAAACCCCACGCCTGATGATCAATTCGGATGAGCGTGTACGCTGATCTGTCTCGACCAGATGAGTTAGACATGAAGAAGCCTACACCCAAGAGGCCGAATACGAGATTGAGGCATTGCCAGATGTGCTCACTCACTCCAATTTATCAAGCCCGAGGTGCTCTCACCTCGGGCTCCTTCTTTTTGTGGGTCAAAATTAGCACTTGACAAAATATATAGAAGGAGTATAATTAAGGAGTAGGGTGAGAGTTTAGACCTCGCGAAATTGTCT
>Ga0209318_1000241_pt1 | contig 57476 bp, 88 predicted proteins | sample RifGroE1_FD_183999 | JGI IMG/M metagenome (GOLD analysis project Ga0209318, IMG submission 183999) | Groundwater microbial communities from Rifle, Colorado, USA - Groundwater E1 (SPAdes) (version 2) | ecosystem: Environmental > Aquatic > Deep subsurface > Groundwater | place: Rifle, Colorado... | reverse complement strand
GGGTCATGTCCTCTTATAACAACTTGCAAACCACCTGTGCCAGATGCAACAGTTACGTTTAGTGATACTAAAATCCCTTTTGCATTTTTATTCGTCATATTTGGGCTGGTTGTAGTGCTAGTTCTTGCAGCACTTGCAAGCAACGTACCTTCAGCATTTAGTACAAAATCTGCTATTCCTTCTGCAACTTTACTACCCGTTAGCTCGGCAGATACTTTAGCCTTTCCATCGTCTGTACCCTTTTGGAATATAAAAACCCCGCCCTCTGTTTTAACGACATTGGCTGATAGCATCAACCATTCGTCAAGGTTGCTATCATAGATCGCTGGGGTTTTAACATTCTGCCCATCATAATTTAGTGGTTTATTGTATTTCTGTCCAGCAGCCATATTATCCCTCCCTTCTTAGTGCTTGTCTTACCTGGTCGCTTACCAGTCGAATTACTCTTTCTTTATTACGGTTAAATGGATCTTCAAGGTACTTGGCCTTTCCGTCTGTATGGCGCAACGATAAGTCCTCGTGCTGTTTGACAGCATATGGAGTATTAAATGACACAAAAACAGATTCCTCGCTTGGCACATCGGTAACAGTTCCAGATCTTCGAAGCGTACCCGAATCTATCGGTGTTTCGTCAATAGACTCGGTTAAAATATGCTCTGCCCCATCGTGAAGGGCCTGCATTGCTGCCTGCCTGGCTATTCTTCTAGCTAAATCTCCCCGCCACCTAAAGTTGCTCATACATAAACCTCCCGGTGACTATATTCCCCGTCAAGATCAAAATGCTCGGTGTAGTTTATGACCTCGCACTCCCTACCGCCATAAACAAGAACATCTGCGGGGTTAATAATTTCCACGCAAAATACCTTTGCCTGAGAAATGACTTCATTTCCCTGTCGGTCTTTTACTTTTCTTAACCCCCCCTCCCATCGGACTTGAATATCAACCGCATCGGCAAAGATTGGCTCAGTATAGGCGTTCTGTCCTGTTTTTTTCTTCCATTGCGCTGATTGATTTAAGGTTGACTCAATCACGTTATCACCGCCGAACCTGCAAGATAGGGACGTAATAATTCTTTAGCCTCTTGAGAGATTAAGCCCCTGCCACTGCCAGGATTGTAGGTTTCCGAAGTGCTGCCTATGCCAATACTCCGAACACCTTCCTGCTGCAGTTTGCGCCGCTTTGAATTGCCACGGTCCAGAAGTGCAATAGCTTCCTCGCACTGGGTATCTTTTACCGCTTGGGGTACTTCGTTTTCACACCAAAGACTACCGTCCCAAACTAGCTCGACGTTGCCGATGTAGTTTAGGTGGTTATTGACAGACCGCTGATAGCACCGGGGAAACTGTAATATCTGAATGGTTAGCTTTTTTCTGCCTTTTAGAAATTGCCGATCAATGGCTTTTGTTGCACTAATTAAGGCTCTGGCCTTATCATCTGCACTGGCGGCAGTCCATGCGGACGAATACAGGCGCTCATTAAAATACGTGTCGGCACCGGAAACGCTGACATATGAATTAGCGCCAACCACAATTTCCACAGCCATAAATCTTCACCCCCATAGAGACATGGGGAGCATTCTCTCCCCATGTCTTATACCCGAATATATTCAATATAGGCATTACCTTTAAGTCCAGCGGCGGCACCAGTAGCCATACTGACAGTCAAATACTGATTTGCAGTCCATAGCTTTGCCCTTTTGCCGTTAGTTCCAAGGTCAGCAAAAGCCCCGGCAGCGGTGTGAACGTCCAAACCATCGATCAGGTTATCGACTTTAGTAGTGCCGTTGGTAGTAATACCTGCATCAACAGTACAGGCACCTGTGGCAACTGTAGTGACGTTTAAAGTGAGCTTGGTAACGATAAGATCTGCACCTTCGGGATTGGTAATAGCTAAAATACCGCCTGCTGCATCAGAGGCAGCAAGGGCTACTTTATATGCTCCACATTGTTTAGACATGATTATTCTCCTTTCACTGGCAAAGTTAAATTAATATATACTCGATATAAACATTACCCACAAGACCAGCAGATGCACCGGAAGCCATAGAGCCCGTTACATACTGTGTTGCCCCGCACCTTTGGCGTGATTTTCCGTTTACGCCTTTGTCGGTAATGTTGTCAAACAAACCGGTTGCGGCGTTAATGTCCAGTCCATCAATGAGCGTGTCGCTTAATGTAGTACCATCATTTGCCACACCCACGTCAATAGTGCAGGCCTCGGTTGTCTTTGTGGTCACGTCAAGAAAAACGCGTTGGATAATAGCAGCAGCACCGGGAGCCCAAGCAAATACCCCACCAGCAGTATCCACAGCGGCCAAAGGAACAACTTCCGTCCTGACAATCCTATCCGTTCCGGCCAGGAGGTTTATCTCCGCTGTGGTTACGGTTGCGCCGTCCAATTTGTTTAGCTCAGCCGCCGAGGACGTAACGGCTATGCCGCTGATTTTCAAGCCGGCCAGGAAGTCAACCACTGACCGGTATACTTTAGGCCCAAACCATGTCATATTGCTTTACCTCCCTTACGCGGTTAAGATAGAAAACGGGTATCTAGTTGCGGCGTTCTGGTTGACACGCGAAATCGGATTCGGTAACTGCCATCCCAGGCGCATCACGGCACGTAAAGCAATCATATCCTGCTGAGCTAGATTGTAAATAATATTCCCCGCGGCATCTTGGATAACGGCTTCAGTTAGCACCTTGTACGTCACATCCTGCCGCATAGCATAAACAAGTTGTTGCCAGTCACCGGAAATGAGCAATCCCTGGGTAGCGTCAATTGCACCATTGGTCGGAAATACTACCTCAGCACCGTCCAATTCATAACGGGTAGTTTCCTGCATGCTGCGATTAAAAATAGGTATGCCGTTTGCATCACGTAAGCCACGTAAGCGGGCCTTCATGGTCAGCGCACCGACATGACCGGTAGTCATAAAACCGTCATTTTCTACCAATGCCAAAGTGCCACCCTCACCCAAAATATCATCATAAATATCAGCACCAGTACCAACAACTACAGTATGACCAGCAGCAGTTGCAGCAGTTAAAATATCGTCGGGCCAATCGGCAGGGGCATTAGTGCCGTAAAGAACGGCCTGGTCGAATGCAACGCCAAAAGCTTCAACCATACGCGGCTTTACTTCGCCCCAAATGTCGTAATCGGCATCGTCCAGAACAGCTTCCGGAATAGGCACAATAACAGCTAACTCCTCAGCATTAATGTACTTGTTTTCCCAAGCCATCTGAGAGGTTTGCTTTAGACCAGTATCACCGCTCACAAAGTAGGCAGTGATCAGGCTGGACAAAATGGGTAGTTTGCGCTGTTTCCTACTCATGGTCGGGAGCTTCCGGGCAAGGCGCATAATTGCACTATTTTGCGGCACTCCTTGGATAATCTCTTTACTTACTTCTTCCGGAATTAACGCATCAGCCCCGGTCCTGTCGATAATGTTGTTAAATGGCATAATTGTCTACCTCCATGATTAATTTTTACCTTCTACCCGCCGATTTTCTTATAAAATCATTCATACTCTTACCACCAGTACCGCCGCCATCCGGTGGGTTACTTCCACCACCTACTGAGCCAGCGCCAGCGGCTTTTTTTAGCCATGGTTTTTCCTTTGCCAGAGCTTCCAGTGCTGCTTTAACGCCTTTCACGTCACCCTTTTCAGTTACCTCAATGTTGTCTTTATCCAGCAGGGCATAGGCTGCATCTGCGTCCACGAGACCCATTTCAGAGGCCGCAGCTTTTACTTCGGCTTTAATTAGGCGTTGATTAGCTGCTTCCATAACAGCTTTACCTTTCTTCTCAGCTTCTTCTTTTTCGGCTTTGAGCTTTTCAGCCTCGGTCATAGCTGCTTTTTTCTTTTCTTCTTCTAGCTGAGTTTCCCAGGCTTTACGTTCCCTGGCTAATCTCCTACTAATAACATCGTCAAGATCCTTTTGTGTGAATGTCTTTTCCTGCGCACCTTGACCACCGTTGCCACCGTTGCCACCGGTACCTGCGCCAGTTCCAGCACCGCCAGTTCCACCCTCTCCACCGGCACCACCTTCACCCCCAGCACCAGCACCACCACCAGCAGTACCTCCACCGCCAGCATCATCAAAAAGCCCTCTGCGTCTTAGGGGGTCAAAGCGAAAACCTCTTGTTGTTAAAAATAAATTATCAAATGGCATATTTACCTCCCGTTTTTTAAAGTCCCGTCGGACTATTAATTACCGCAGCTTTTACCGCCTTCAGCGTGTTGGGCAGAAAAAGGTTACCTAAATACTGTTTCATATTTACCTCTACCGCTTTAAGTCCGTCGACTGTTATTTCCGTGCTTTAGCCCGCACGTTAGGCAGGTATAACAAAACCTCTGGCGAATATTTCTACCAGAGGTGATTTGATGAATAACCCTATAGATCCAAACTGGACAATAGCAAATGACAAGTTATCAGTGCATGTCGGTATTAACACTCGTTTATGGATTTGTCGTCAAGACAAAACAATACCCATTCTTATCATGCTTGGCCGCGAGCATACACAAATTTTCCTTAAGGAAAAGTGCTGGCCTGCCATACCCAAAGGACAACATTACTACAAAAGCGGCAAGCGCTGCATACCTATTGAATTTAATAGTCCTGGAATATATGGCATTGCAGTAGAATCTATGCCAAAACCTCAAAAGAAAAAGCGCTAACCCTTTATCGCGCTTCCTACTTCCCTGTATAACTGCTGCAACTCCTGATATTTCTCGCTGTTGGCCCTTTTCATTGAAAGAAATGCGCTGAAAGTCTTTGGCGTATCGTTGGGTAATCGCACCATGTACTTCTGCCATTGTTTTCTTGCCTCGTTAACTTGTCGCTGCTCCTTAGTGAACTCCAGGTAATCCTTTTTTGCAGCCTCGGATTCCCTACTTATCTGACTCATACTTTTTGTCTCTTCCGGTTCACCGGCCAATTCTGGCAAGAATAAACCAAAAGCATGCTTACAGCGCGGATGAAAGAGGCCGAAGCCTTTTGCTTCATCAAGGGTGCGATAACCCTCCGTTCTTCCTGTAAGCGAAAGAATTTGCCCCTCCCAGGGCCTACACAGGGGGCATGGGTTAGAGTGCCGACTGATTTTCACCAGGTCCCTATCATGCTCCAACAATCTATTTTTAGTGCCCTCAAGGTGTGCCTCCATTGTTGTCGTCCTGCTTACCATGTCGGCGTAACTTCTCATGTTCCACTGCCGCCCCTTGACATCCTTAAAACCGGTTATCCCCTGTTCTGCAAGCTGCTCCCGATAATTCTTAGCCACCTGTTGCCACGATTTATAACCGACCACACTGCCCCGGACATTCTCCAGCGCCAAAGCCCGGTAAATATCGTTCACCCGGCGTCCAATGAAGCTTGTAAGGTCATTAAACCGGTTTAGAGCTGACTCAGCCAGCACCCGAGCAGCCTGCTGGTGGATTGCGCCAAATCCTGCTATCACCCTGCCGCCTGCCGCCTCAATTTGTTCTCCTGCAGCCTCAGCACCAGCGATATAAACCTGGGGCAAAGCTTCCTCGCACCATTGCTGAGAGCCATTAAGCAGGTCATTTAGAATAGCCTGGACATTTTGGAGCATCCCCTGCAGATACCTCGTGTCATTGCCTTTCAGTAAACCCTTATTTAGCTCGTTTAATATTTCAGTCTCAGCTTGGCCGTAAAATTCAAACAGCCGGGCAGCCTCGGCTTCAGATAGGCGAACAAGCTTTTCATTAGGCCCTGGCATTACTGGTCACCGCCTGCCGTCCTAAAGCAGTACCTTTCCCCGCAATCAGGACACATCTTATCCACTGCATTCTCTAGGACTTCTTCCACGACAAGTTCAGCGCCGCATACTTCGCAGCATGTTTCCCTTACCTTTTCCATACCTCTTATGGCCACGTCTAAGCCATCACGCATAGCTTCAAGATATTTTCTGACATGACCAGCTCTCATAGATATGTATACATGATTTCTTGCCACTATTGATCACCTCCCGTCGCACCGCCTTGACCGGGCAAGCTTATCCGTGGTGTAGGTGAAGGCCCTGCTGCCTGCTTCTCTGCCTTAATCCTGTCAATCTCCTCCTGCAGTGCGTCTCCTTCTAAGCCATCTAACCGCCTTAAGCTACTTTCAAGAGAGGACAGTCCAGCAATATATCTGGATGATTCAATTTCAGCCCCCTCTTTTGGATCATCTGGTAGGCCGTCTTTCCAATCGATATGCACTTGATCAATCCTCACGGCATCCCGCATGCCCTGGGCTACCTCAAGGGCAGAGGCCAGTTTTAGCGCCTTTTTCAGTGCCGGGTCAAAGCGCATCCGGATCCGGTTCACCTTAGCCAGTGGTGCCAGCATCAGTCGGCGAAGTGCCGTCCCGCTTTCGGCTAGGCCTGTTTTAAGTTGCCCAAAGGCAGCCGCCGATGTTTCGGATAAAACATATAGCTGCTCCATCAGTATTTCAATTTGCTTAAAAGCAGCCTCTAACTGACCATCCCATACAACATATCCGGGAGCCAGATCCCCTTCGGCCATAGGGAAAAACTTACCCCCGGCTCGGAACGTTGTCTGACCACTTATCGGATCAATCTCCAGGGCAGATTCCGGGCCGTACATATTCGGATCGCTGTGCTTGTCCAGGATCCGGCTTATCTGTGCCACCCGCATTTCGATCTCCTGAATAATGCTTTCCAGGTCGGAGTAATCGTCCAAGCCGGTGGAGCGATCCGTTGTCAGTAGGTTAGGTACCGGGATAATAAGAAAATCATCGACGCCAGTTTCCTGCACCACTTCATCATCAACCTGGCTCCTGATTTTGTCGTTAACAATCTCATACTTTCGGGTGGTGATTTTGCCTTTTTCGTGTATCTCAGCCTTTAGATATTTCACTTTCTTGGTACCCAGTATCCTCTGGACATCTTCTTCATAGGTCCAGGCAAGTACGTGGGCCACTATGTCCTTCACATTGTCAGGCTTGCACACTGGGAACCACACTGCAGGAGGTTGCCCCTCAATAATGCCTCGCCTGTCGTAGCGAACCTTAAAAATACCATCACCAAAACGAGAAACGTCAAGAGCTACCTCATAACTGGATAGGTAAAGGCTGTTTTCCTCAATGAGTCTCTCCGTTGTCTCTTGCTCCGGGGTATCCTTGTCCCCTGCAGTAATACGCGGCGTTTCCCCTAAGAGAAGGTCGGCAAACAGTGTTGATAGGCGTTTATTCCAGTTAAGAACGATTTCCATAGTTGCTTGCTGGTCCTCACGCAAGAGGCGAATCCAGTCTTTGAATACTTCCCGGTGTTTGCCTTCAAATAACAGACGGTTGGCGGCGTACATATTAAGGCGCTCGGTCTCTGTTTTTGGGGGCCATTGTTGGCCGGGTGAGAGAAAATCTAGTGACGTTAACGTAATAATCACCACCTTTAGTAACCAGTTGGTTTGTTAAGCGTACCGGCAGTAATCCGTTTAAGCATAGTTTGAATTACATAACGAGCCGCGTCAAGTGCGTGATCGCTTGCCTTAATCGGCTTATCTTCACCACGTTCCTGCGCTTTTAGATCCCAAACATAGCTTGATATTTCTTTTAGAAGGTTGGGGCAATTTTTCTTATAAACAAAAAGGCGGCCGCTCTTTAAATGATTAGCCACATTACGAATACCGTCGATCACACTATTATCTGCCGGTTTAATTCCAGACACCCCATCCCGCCGTAACTGCAAAATAAAACTCTTGGCGCTGGGGTCAATGCAAATTGCCTGCGGATTTCGATCTTTAATAAATTCCTTCAAGTCCTTACTGTATTCGGCATCAGTTTTTTGCCTTCCGGTTTTAGCGCTATCCCAATAATACTCGTCAATAATATAGAGCTTTTGCCCCAATTGACCAAATAACATAAAAGCTGTTGGGTTTCCGGTGGCATAATCAACGCCAAGAAGGTACCTGTTAAATTTCTTAGGGATTTCGTCGACAGCATGAATGCCGTCTTCCCACATATCATAAATAACGCCTTCTGCCAGTACCCATAGTCCCAGGATAAACCGCTTAAAAAATACCCCGGAATACATTCTACGGTATCTCTCCCGCACTCTCTCCGACAGACTTAGGTTATCGTCCATAGTGAAGTGCAGGTGAACAGCATTCTTACCTTTAAGCTTTTCTAACCAGTTTAGCCTGAACCAGTGATAAGGTCCTTCCGGGTTACAGTTAAACCAGAGCTTTGATCCATCCATAGAGCAACGAGCTGTTGCCTGATTAACAAAAGACTCGGGCATCAACGCAACTTCATCGAATAACATGCCAGCCAGCGTAATACCCTGAATAAAGTCTTGACTGCGCTCGTCCTTCCCACCAAAAAGGTAAAAGTAGTTAACACGACCCTTCCAGGTTATCTCAAGATAATTCTCACCGGAACGATGATCCTTAACCTTATAGCCGCGACCCTTTAGAACCTTTTTTAGTGGCCTAATTACGTTTCGTCTCAGTGAACCTATGGACTTACCAGCCATGCCTAAATTTTGGTCATCAAAAGTCTCCATGGCCCATACTACGAAGGAGAGAGACATAGGTAAAGTTTTTCCAGACCTAACCGCACCGTCACATATAATAGCATCTTTATCTTTAACCGGAGAGTTTGGCATCCACCAAGTCATTACCTGGAGTTGCTTTTTGGAGAGCGGAGCCCACTTAAAGGGCTTACTCTTGATCCCCCTCATCTGCGTAGCCATCCCAGGCATCACCCGCCTTATTAGACAGCGCATCGATAAATCCGTCGTCAACAGTGTCTTCTGGATCACCCATTACCTTGGATTTTTCAAGCTGTAAACGCTCCTTATTTATATCCATATCTTGCTTTAGTTTTTCCAGTCTGAGTCGGTGTTCTTCGCTAACCCTACCCTTTTGTATTGTATCTTCATACCTAGCTATAAGACCCTCCAAGGTCTTCATAGCTGTGCTCTGGGCTTTTAAGAAACCAGCCTGTTTATCCCATGCAAATTGGAGTTCCCATTCTTTCTCCCAGCTATCACTTTGCATACTACTGGTTTCCTTCTGGCGTTTCAGGACCTTAGTTAAATCATCTTGGTCCTTAACAAACATAATCTTCTGCGCCCTGGCTATAGCCGTATACTGAATTACTATCTGATCCCAAAGAATATCCAGAGGGCTTTTCTCCATAATCTCACTTACGATAGCTCTCGTTTCCTCATCATCAGGGAATATACGAGCAAAGAAGCCATGTTTTGTAGCGTTTTGGCTACCAGGTGGCGGCCCCGTACTCTTCCCCCCGTGAAACTTGCACTTGTCTTTTCCCGGCTCCGCTTTCTTTTTGCAGCGCTCGCCGGTCTGTTTTGATTTCGCGGTACACTGACCTTCCCAACCGTCCAGATGGATACGGCAAAAGCGCTCTCCATCCAGAGCCTTATTCCGGCAGCGCTCACCAGACTTGTGGCCGATGGCTTCACACTGGCCGGGGAATGATTCCTCTGTCGCTTTGGAGTACTCCGTTTCTTTTGGAGTACTCCGTATATCTTTTTGGAGTACTCCGTTTAATTTATCGTCCCATTTATCTTTACACTTCCAGCCGCTTACCGACTTCTCTGGTATATTTAGCTGGTTAGCGATTTCCCTGTTAGTAATATTTCCTTGATGCTGTTTATATATTTCAAACGCATTGTCCCTCTCGGGGCTTCGCTCCCTTGCCATCACCTCACCTTCATTCTTCTGTTGTATTATCATGGAGCCGGGTGCAGGAATCGAACCCACATCAATGCTTACTGGGCATCCGCTCTACCAATTGAGCTACCCCGAGCATAAAGCGCAAAGCATATTTTACCCTGCGCTTGATTAGTTAAGCAGTATATATCAGTATATTTAAAAATTATAGCGGTTACATAATAATCACTCCCCTCAATTTATTCCGCGTGGAATATTATTCGTTTCTTGCTATAGCTGCATTGGCCCACATAACCGATTCTTCTAACTTAGTCATGGCCAATGCTTTTTCTCTGCTGTTTGGGCAAAGACTGTCGATAAGTTCAGCAAATGCTTTGGCAAGCTCCCGTATCTCATTATACTTTTGCGGCTGTCCTTCTTTGGGTGCATGATAAGTAAAGCGGTTTTCTATGTCCTGATTTGGCATAATAATTCCTCCTTTGATTTAATAAAACAAAGAAGCCTCTCGGCCTCTCATTTCTTTTTCAATTCTTCCAACATTTTCTCTTTCTCAGACTTAATATCTTTCCACCAACCTGGAACCAAAACCATTTTACCATCGACGTATTTAAAATCCAGCGGGTTAACCGGGCTCACCTTCAAGGGGTCTGCACCAACAACCTTCCGCATCAAATTACCCCTCTACTTATAGTTTGCTTTCGTACGACAAGATTAATCTTTTTTTCAGCCCGACTAACAAAATTTTGGACACTGCCCTTATTACAGCCCATATAACGCCCAGCCTGTGCAAAGGAAAACTTTTCACCGCGAACCAAGTAGTAGGCTTCCCTTTCCCGCCCGGTTAGAGTAGACAATAAATTTCCTAATATTTCTTTCGATTCTTCGGAGAGTGGCTGCACTGCAGTTCTTCTATTAGTTAGGTAACAAGCCATGTTCTGCATGTCTATTGGTATCTCTCGCTTATCCTTTGTCCACCTAGCGGTTGTCCACTTAGTACCCGGTATTTTGCCAGTATCCATAATATCGATAGCCCAAAGGGTGTCAGATATCATACTATTACGCTGCACTGGTACCACTTTGGCCTCGCGCAATTTCTTAATCGACTTCTTGTACTCCTTAATCAGTTCCTGCAATTCATCCACCCCCGTTAAATATGTTCTAGCCAGGCGTTACCTGGCTTGTGTTGTCCTAATCCTTTTCTATCTCTATCTCGAAATCATCCAGGTCACTTTCTTGCACATTGCCCTGCACCGCTTTATCCACCATATGCCATTCCATGCTTTCGATTTCACACACCGGCTTATCGTCGTCATCGACCAGAGCTAAGGGCATATTGGCGTTAAATAGCTTTTCCGTTGCATCTTCCTTACTCTCAGCCTTGATGCGAAAATAAATCCTTGCAACTACGCTTACCTCTCCGCAAAATTCTTTCATCACTCACGCCTCCCTCTTCCTCTCACCGCTCCAAAGATTACCCCTTATCCAACGCCATATATTACGTCTAAAACGCCTTGCCGTTGGCGATAATTTGCGTATTTCAATACGGCATTCTGTTTGTCGCCATAAAGGTAGGTTTTTATTTTCTGGCAGGCTAGGTTTAAAAACTTGCAAATCAACAATAAACTTCTGGAATTCATGCGCTAATTTCTGCCATCTTTCCCGTATTACAACGGCATATTTTACTATTACATCACGTGCCGCCCTCAAGTGAGTGGTAAAGTCTGGCACCACAATGCCTCTAATTTCAACAAGCTGCAACCCTCTCAACCTCCCTCTTACCGCCCCGCAAGATTATAGTGCTGACAACTAAAACTCCACCTTCAAGCCTTAAGACTGCTGTATAACCACTGTCAAATAAAATAAAGGCATTTCCATTGTCGCTGAATTTTATCCTATATCCGATTAGCTCATTAACGGCCCATTCAATCTCAGAAAATAGTTTCTTTCGGGTTTTCATACCTCTACGCTCCCGATAACGTTTAAAGGCATGATCCGATACGATTACTTTATGTTTACGATATCCGTACACCCCGCCCCCTCCTTCGGTATCCTAATCACGTCTATAAATAAATACTTCCGTCCTCGGCCTCTCCCGATCAACTTTTAGTTCAGGCACCGGAACCGTCACCAGCTCCCCGTTATCGTCCACCAGAATCCCCGACCGAACCAGCGCATCCATAAGGAATTTGGGTGCATAGTTGTCCTGCGGGTCCCGGCGCCGGTTAGTCTTAAAGTAGTGAATCACCTGTATCGTCGCCCGCTCAAACTTCGGTAGGTTAAAGCACATAACCAGCTTAGAAATAGCTTCGGACAGATCATCTTTATATTTTCCCTGCTTTGCCCAGTGCCAGTTTTTCCATTCGTTCAAGCTGACCGGGGGAAAAGGTATCTGAATCCACACACCGCCCGGAAATACTTTCGCGTCCCACTGTACCTTCACTAAGGGAAGGGCTACGGGCTTTGGCGCCCGCTTTCCCTTCTTGGTCTTATCAGTCAACCGGTTAAACTGCTGGAGACTTAACCTGGTCATTTAGCTTCCCGAAGTCCCAATATAACTAATGGCTCCGGCGAAAATATACTAACCGCTGTCCTGGCTCGCAGCTTTCGAATATGCAGCGCCCAGGGGTACTGAGCATACGGTTTCACGTCTACCATAGTGCCCTTTACCTCTTCTGTCTGTTCCGACATTGTTTTTTAACCTCCCACATTGTAATTTATAACCTCTCAGCCATCTTACCAAGCAGTCCGGACAGCGCCTTTTTATATTTCCCATAAGCCTCTTGGTCTGCCTTCCCGATTTCATCAAGCAGCGTAAGGATGTCTCCGAAGCCTTTGACCAGTTGCTCAAAATGTACGGTATATTTTAATACTGCAGTATTCACCACCTGCTCAGGCTTAGCTTCAAGCTCTACAATTTTTCCCCTAAGTTCGGCAAGCTCACGCTCTACTTCCTCCGGAACCTTTTCAATGATTTCTGCGGCCGTGGTCTCGATCGGCTTTTCTCTGAACTTTTTTTCAAGCTCTTCAATTTTTCCAAGAGCTACATGCAGCTCATTGTCCGTTTTTTCGAGAGATTCTTTTAGGTGCTCGACTAACGCTTCATTTCCAGCACTCTGCGCCTCAGCAAGCTGGCGTTTGGTTTCGGTGATGGATTCGGCTAATTTCTCTACTTTTTCCTTGTGGTCTTTGCGTTCTTCTCGAAGATCCTTTTGAAGTTTTTCAGCAAGCTCTTTTTTCTCCCTCAGAACCTCAGCGGTAACCCTTAAATCACCTTCTACCCTCTGTTTATCCTCTAAATTTTTACGTGCTTCCTCGGATTTTTTAGCTAGAGATTCCTGAGCGTTCTTAATCTGTTTTTCTAGTTCTTCCTTCTCCTTGATGGCCTTCTGTAATTCTCGAGTAGACATATTTTCAATGTGGTTTTCTGCAGCAAATTGCTCCCTGGAATCAGCAGGTATACCTAACAGAGCAACAGCCTTTGAAAATGTCAAATTCCGATACGTTGCGGAATTTAGATGGTTTTTATATTCCTCATAAATCCGCATAAGCCTACTTGCTGTATCCTGGGAATAATCTACACTAACTTCTAGCCATTTTCCCCAGAGTCCATGCGCCAACATAGCTTTTGCCTCGGTTAGCCTACGTCCAATCTCTACGCTTGCGTGCAGGATGATCGTTTGCGTTTGGCTTTTTAAAGCGCAAATCTCTGCTGCTACGACTTCGGGAGTGCGGGTTACGGTTAGTTCGGTTATTTCCCCGGTCGTCAGTTCTGCTGGTGTTTTATCCGTTGCCTTGGTCAATTCGCTGCCTCCTTTCTGTTCTGTTTAAACATGCTTTCCAAGAAAACTTCCAAAAATATCTTAACTTCCTTAGTAGCTTCACAGTTTTTAAAACCGCGACACTGGATTAATTCGCCCTTTCGGATTTCTACACTATAATAAGGCTTATCTGATTCCTCGGTTTTGCGTATGAAAAATAAATCTGTCTGGCCGTCCGCGTATCTCCTGGAATAGCCACCTATGCAGTGACTTAATGTGCTTCCTTCTGCGATAATTTCCTTAGTTGAGGAGGCTGGTCTTATCAGTAACCCGTTATACTCAAAACGGTATAATTTATTCAGAACGTCAAACCTTAGGTTTATTCTCCTGTCTAGCAGCTCATCTTCCCTATATTTGACCTGCTTGATAGTGTTCTGGTGTGCCCTGTGAAGATTGCGGGGAAAAACTACAGTTTCCCTGGATAAATCCATTCCAAGCCTCTCACAGTCGGCCAGGTAGTCACGCCATGTCCTCAAACAATCGTCGTAACGTTTAATTTTATTTTTAGATAACTGCTTGGTAAAGTAGCTGTGAAGCTTTCTTAAGCTACCGTACTGCTTAAGTTTCTGCCACTCTTCCAGCATATGCCCCCAGTTTGTAGCTATAGCTTCGGCCTCGGCAGGGGTTAAGTTGGAGTCGTCTTTCTTGCCTGACTGCAGTATTTTTAGGTCAAGAAAAGTCATTGTGATATCGTTTTTCCTGATATCGTGAAGCTCCTGCTTAGTAAGTCCCAGTACCTGCAGTGGGGTCTTACCCCTCCAGTTGATAGCTCTGTAGGTTTTATGCCAGCCCAACTTGTCTTTTACTAGGTGGCTAAACCCTAGCTTAGTCAGATATTCGATACACTGATACCGCGAACATAAATCAAAGAATTCCACCATATCATCAATCTGATATTGCTCCCACGTACTGTATCGATACGGTGTACCTGCCACCGCCTCTATAATACTGTCACGTGAGTATGTGCAGTGTATGTTATGGTTTCTGTCTCGGTTAAACTGACACTTAGCTGCCCGCGCCCTGTACCATGAACTTGGTTCCATCGTTTGGGCCATGCTGTAGTATGTCTGCCGGTGAAATGCTACACCGGCAGTTCCAGGCTGAAAAACATACAAATCCATGTCAGCAAATTTCGTTTCTACAGTTCTGTAATCTCCCCTGAAATCCCTGACTACATAAGTTCCGATGGCTACAATGGCCTGTGGGTCGATAGCTGATTTGAGGTAGTACGTAAAGTAAGCCTCGTCAATCAGTTTTTTACGGCCGCGCCAAGCTGATCTGACTGTGCAGTAGGCTTGACAGTGCGGGCAGGTAAGCATTTGTTTATGTCTGAGTTTATCAGCGTCAAAATACTTCCTGCAGTAGGTGCAGTAACATTCCAGTCGCGTTCCACTACCGCTTCGCTCAACAAAAATATAATGCTTATCATGAAAAACCACGTCGTGAGCAAAAATTTTCATGTCAGGAGTTAACCGGTTTGGTATGTGCCTAAAGCACTCTTCTATGTTCATAGCTCCGATAGTAAATCATCAAGGCTGACGTCAAAATCAGTGCTGGTTTTGCTGACCACGGTCTGAGTCGGTACCGGTATCGGTTGCGTCTTCACTTCTGCCACCGCTTCAATCTCAAAATACCTAAGGACTATCGCAAAGCCTTCCTGGTCTGTCAGTACGGCACAGTTACCTACTTTCTTTTTCTCAGCCTCTTTCCGCATTTCATTGAGACTACCGGAGATAGTTTTCCCTTCGGCCAGGATCCGCTCCGCTGATGCAGGACTGTCAGTCAGGTGCTGCAGTAACATCCCGCCAACGGCCTGGATATAAGAGTTGTTACTGTTTTGCTCCATTTCGGTTTTTATTTTTAACATGGATTGCTCAATCATGTTTAATTGCCTCCTTCACCTCTTCATGAGGTTATTTAAGCCGTTCCTCGCCTTGGATAAGCCATATCTTCGCGGGCTTCCCGTATCATGCCACTGGTAACCGCAAAGCTCCGGCCAATCGTAAACCCCTGCATTTCTCCAGTTTCCCCGCAATTACAGCAGGTTACAATGGCCCTCCCGGGTGACTTCCAGGAGTTAACATCTACCCTAGGACTTCCGCAGCCCATACAGAAAAGTATCCCTGCTGTGCATAAATTTTTATCCGGCATCTAATCACTCCCAGCTTAAATATCACTAAATTTTGTAAACTCTTTTTCCCAAGCCAATTCGAAACTTCCGGTCGGGCCTTCACGCTGCTTTGCTATTATAATTTCTGCTATCCCTTGCTTTAAGGTTTCAGCATTGTAATACTCCTCCCGATAGATAAATGCTATTACATCGGCATTATTCTCAATTCCGCCGCTCTCCCTCAAATCTGACATTTGCGGGTGCTTATCCTGCCGATTCTCTACACTCCGGCTTAGTTGTGCTAGAGCGACAACCGGTACGTCAAGTTCCTTGGCTAATGCCTTTAGAGAGGTCGCTATCTCTGTTATCTCCTGATCCCTAGTCCCGACTTTTCTGTGACACTTAATCAATTGCAGGTAGTCGATAACTATCAAATCCAACCCATCACGCCTTTTTATTGCCCGACACTTTAAGCGCATCTCCGGGACCGTAGTAACCGAAGCGTCTTCGATAACAAAATTAGATTTGTGCAGCCTTTCTCCTAAGCGGTTAACCTTATTCCATTCATTTCCATCCAGATTGCCAATTCTAAACTTAGATCCATTTAGCAGGCAGTGCTGAACAAAAATCCTGTTCAGTATTTGCTCTTTGGACATTTCCAGGCTAAAAAATGCTACGCCTTTACCTTCCAGAGCTGCAAATGTCGCTATCTCGGTCAGCAATGAGGTCTTACCCATACTTGGCCTGGCAGCTATAACTATCAAGTCTTTTCGCTGAAGTCCATTGGTCATATACTCAAAGCGCTTAAACGGCATTTCCAGGCCGGTTATCCCTGGTTTTCTTTCCTCAATGCTCTGTATATAGCCTAAAACATTGTCTTTAACCCGGTATAACTCTGTACCTCTACCCTGTCCAAGCTCGTAAAAATAACGCTCAGCCTCCGCTACCAGTTCTTCCGCCGACTCATAATCACCGTCGTAAATTTTATTACTTATTCTGGTTGCCATAACAGAAGCCTTACGCAAAAGGCTATATTCCCTGATTTGCTTGGCATAATAACTGGCATTAGCAGCTGTCGGTGAATAGGTTATCAGCTCTGCTATGTAAATTGCTGATATGTTAGCAGCTTTAGCCGACACAGACACCAGATCCGGAACAATATTTTCAGCATCAAGCTCCAGGATAGTACGAAATATCGCGCCATTACGATTATCATAAAAATCATCTTGGGTTAGTAAATTACTTACCTCGTCTATGATTTCTTTGTCGCGAAAGATAGCGCCAAGCAGTGTTTTTTCTGCGTCAAGGTTTGCAAGCGTTTTGTTCATTTACGCCCACCTATGGTTTTTAGGTAAAATTGATAATTTTCGTCGTCTTCAAAAGACGGCTTTGAAATACTTGGTTGCTGATTTGTCTTAGGGCTATTGCTATTTTTAGACTTACTCTGCTCGAACTGCTTGTCAGCTTCCTCAGCATCCCGTATAGTCCGAATATTGTTTTTTACCCAGTCTAAAATAATGCTGTCGATGTACCTGAAGTTATATTTACCAATCATTACAGCCTTTTTAAGAGCTAGTAATATCATGTCTTCGCTCATCTCTTTTAACCAACTGGTTATCTGCTCAATCTCAAAAGGAGATAGGCCCCTGGCAAAATTATTTTCAAATGATTTGTAAATATTAACCTTTTCTATATTGACCAGATCATGATCATGATCTTTGTTTTGTTTTGTTTGTTTAGTTATATTATTAACATTAGAAGAAACTCGGTTTTTAGTGTCGTGATTAGTGTTAGGATTAGTGTGGAGATTAGTGGTGTGATTAGTGTTAGGATTAATCGTATTTTCCGAGTAATCATTAATTGCCTTTTCCGGGCAATCCTTATTAATAGTAAATTCCGACCAATCTTCTAAGTAATCTAGTACTAACCAGTAATCATTTTTTGTCCTAAAAAATGAGGAAAACCCACTATAATTTATCTGGTAAACACCTGCTTTCCTCGTACCCATGCTTAGGTATTTTAGGATGTGCAGGCCATTTATTTTTAATTGCAGTAACTTATTTCTCGCTGGATGTAACTCATCTTTGGTTAATCCGCTTAGGTCTAAGAGTTCCGAATTATATATTGCAAGCGATTCTGGATAGCGTAAAGTATTAGCCTTGTCCATAATAGACCTAAATAGGCTGTTAGCTTTAGATCCTACCTGCTTAGCTATTTTTAATTCATTGTAACTTCTTAGTATTTCGAAATAGTTTATCTGCAATTAAATCAGCTCCTAAGCTGCTAGTTAAAAAGTTTCCCGGGAACCGGCACACCACCGGCCCAGGATATAGGAAGTTTAGGTATTATGCCTTAAGCTAAGCTACATTTACGTTGTCTTTACTTAGTACCCGGTAATACTCATTAATAAGTTCATCCATTTCCTGACTTATCTTAAGCCTATCCTTTTCAGTAGCATTATTTAATTCTCTCCGTAATTCCTCAATCCTTATGGTTAAGCGGGCTTTATAAAGCGCGTCCAAGCAGTACTCCCCCAATCACTTATTTCGTCGCCCCAAGCAGACCATCCAGGATGAATATGTCGGGCAAAAAGCTCCAACTTCGGACCATCTGAAACCATTCTCCCGGCTATCGTATATTGCTCGTATGGCTTCGCGCTGTGCTGAGTTCTCGGCGCTATTATCGCCCCAGGTATTCCCCTGTCAGCGACCAGCGAAGCGCCTTTACCTTTGGTGCATACAAGCAGTTCCTCGCTACACGACCTGGTAGTCTTTCCCCCGCCGATTTGATACACGAAACGTCCCTGCTTTTCATCCCACCTAGCCTTCACCCAAGGAATTGCGGTTGAATATCTGAACCCCCATGCCTTTATCACCGGCCATGGATGCGTTTGCTTGATCGGGTGGGTGCTCCACAGCAGCAGGATCGCTTCCTGTGCTGTGATAGACTTTACCCACTCGCCCAAACTGCATATCTCCTGCAGTGTCATGGTGTCATAATGTCTGCCCGATTTGCGCTGTTTGCCCTCATACTGAGGACTTAGCCTGGTTCCTTGGTCGTTATAGCGCCAGGGAGGATCCGCGAGAATAAGGCGGTATTTAAGCACTTGCTTTTATCCCACGACGCTTTAATTCATTAAGCAGTTCCCTGTTGCTGGCCTGCTGTAACTTTTCCATTTTGTCTAAATACTCTTTAGGTTTCTTGCCTACCTTTAATCTCTTACACTTAAAATCTTCAACAGTGGCATCAAACAATTCAAAATTAGCAATGTTTCTATAAAAATAGCGATTTATAATTACCCACCACATATTGTTGATGTTTCTATATACCCTACCCCTCAAAAGCCTGCCGCTTATTGAGCACCTGAAATACTTAACCTGGCCGTTATAAATAACTTTTTTATCCCTGTCGGTATGGTTATAGCTATATTTGTCCGTTTGCCCATCCAAATCCGATAACGCAAAGTCCATAGATTTTTGTGAATGGTGCCATGACTTTACAAAGTTATATTTAATTACGTCCTCAGCCAACGTGTAAGCAGGCTCGCTAATATCAACACAACCCAAACTTTCCAAAAACTTTTTCATATGTCTAACTTCGTTAAGATAAACCAACTTAACAATATACGGCATTTTATTAAACCTATCGAAGTCATACCTTCCACCGTGTGCATTTTCAAAAACTATATTTTGATAAAACTCAAATTCAAATCCTCGCGGATACCTGTGTAGGACGAATTCTAAATCACCCTTCTTGCCATAAAAGTGATCTTTTCTGATAAGCTTACTTACGCTATCATCATTCTGAATGCACCAACCACGAGACCTCATAAAGTTTAGAAGTCTATGCAGTGTCCCATAATGCGACCAATGCCTGTCAAGAATGCCTCTTTTTTCTCCTGTTTCATTAACAAAATGCAAATCAGCGTAATATTTTCTTATGCTGAATGTGTAACCTTTCAATATCTCACCACCTGCCCGACCATAAACAAAAGCGCCATAACAATAACCCCATGCCCAACGACCTTGGAGGGAAGTTTGTCCTCACTCTCCAGCCACTCCTGGGTTACTGTCACTAACCGATCAACCTTACTAACCAACTGCTTAATTAGGGAGGCCTTCCGATAGCTTTTGCTGATCTGTAAACGACAATACATTAGTCTCATCCTCCTCCTGCTCAGGTTCTTCGAGACCGAATTCCAACAGAGAAGGCCCGCTGTGCTGCTCAATAGCCCGTGCAATTTTCCGCACGTCTTCGGACCATAGTCCATGGCGTCTTACAATACCGGCAAAGTCCTCAATATCATGGCTAACTTCATACCATTGTGGGTTTCCGTCCTCGTCATCGTCAGCCCTGCGCCCGCAATGGCTTAATTCATGGTCTACCAGTGCTACTTTCTGGTGCTGCTCAATAATACTCCACACCTTGCGGTTAATAACAACACAGAAATCAAAGCCAGTTAAAAACCTCTCTCTTGCGGTAACTTTAAAACCTCTGCCCCATGTAGTACGGTCTTTACTGCTCCAAGGTCCTTCCCGAAAAAGGTACTTAATTCTAGCCTCTACAAGGTGCCCATGATGTGAACCTATGCACTTTCGCGCAATAATTTCTACCTCGTAAGCGTTTTCAAACTCTATTGCTGCCATTCTCAACTCACCTTCTTGTGATTCTTCTTAGGCGCTGCATTCATCTTCCGTAGCGCCTTATCAACCGTATATCCCGCCACAATGCTTAAATATAGAGCAAGATAATTAGCTTTCATTAGCCCGCCACCTTTTTCTTAAGATACCGACTAACTCTCTTTTCCACAGCTCCGTCGCTCATTCCATATATCTCGCCAATCTGCTTATAGGTCATGGTTTCCTTGAGGCGAACCATCATTTCAACATCATCACTATTTACCTTCCGATTTTCTAGTTTAAAAAATACTTTCTCCGGTTCCCAGTCCGTTATGATGCAGATAGCTAGAGCACAGTAGTTGTATTCCAAGCCGTCCGATAAAGTTTTAATCATAACATACTCGCCACCCTCATATTCATAATTAGAGGGATATTGTTCCAGTGTGAGAGATTAAAAAAAATATCTTAAACAATTCCCCGGTAGCATTTTAAGATCTTCTATGGCCAAAATAACGCCTTGACTTTCGGCAATCAGGAGAAGCTGCTTGAACTTTTCCTCGTAACTTGCCTGTAGTTTTAATACTTTATCGTTGTATTGCCGCTCCAGTTGTTTATACAGGGCTTGGTTCATTTGTAGTCCCATCATAAAATCATTGTAACTGGTGAGTAGGGCACGACACTCGGCAATCAATCGTGTTTCCTCTTGCAGTTTGAGACCTCTTACTTTTTCGGTAAAGGCAAAACAAAAGTTCTGGTATGGCGTTACATGCATTGTTTTCCCAAGTGTTTGCATCACCCTGTTAAACGCCTTAACCATTTCCCAGTAATCAAAACGATTAAGTTCTTCAAGTTCAGCAGTGTATTGCTCGGCAATTTCGTCATATTCAGACTTATCGCCAGCCAGCATCTTGTCTATAAAGAGCTTTTTGAATCCCACTCGTTTTGCTAAATTAGGATTTACCAGCGACTCGTAAACCAGATCGTGGATTTCGGCTTGATCAATCTGCCACACAGCCAAGTCCATTATCCACATTTTATCGCCGTATTCAGTTAATTTTTCAAACTTTTCTTTAAGAGTACTACCCTTGTCAGTGTAGTAGTAGGTTTGGCCGTCATAGCTCACATCAGCGAACATTTCGGACAATATGCTCATTTCCTCTGTTTAAACCAATTCACACAAAGCATCATAAATGCTTGAGGCTGTTGTGTATTTTTGGGTGCCAGTTTCAAACGGATCACTATTCATTCGTACACCTCCGGGCTTGATATACACCTAGAGTAAAGTGTATAATTATTCAGGATATTTATTTTTGCGGCGGGAGTTAGCGGCTCCCGTCTTTATTTTTTAGGCTGGTTAATCTGTTCTCTCCCCTGCTTTTTAAGCTCTTTGTTGGCACAATCGGTACATAATGCGTGACTTAATTGCCCTCTGTCGATCGAAAATTTAGCCTCTGCAGCCTTACAGTCGTAACACGTAGCCATATCCTCATTACCTCCCAAAATATTTATATCTCACTTAAATATTGACTTGGCACCCCCGGTACCTGTTTGCCCTGCCAGTCCGAATATGTCAGAGACCGGCATAGTACCAACCTGTTCTTAGCCCGCGTCAGCGCTACATAACAGAGTCTTCTTTCCTCTTCCTCATCCACGTTGCTCTTGCTAGGGAAAACCCCCTGATTTAGCCCCAAAACAAACACTGTATCAAATTCAAGCCCCTTGCTTGCATGTACAGTCATTAATTTAACAGCAGGTTTTTCCTCGATGAGTTTTTCTTGAATATCGCGGTATTTCAACCATTTCAGGAAGCTTTGTACGCTGTCGCTCTCAAATAGGTTCCTCTTTCCCTGCTCCCAGTTCTCCATAGTGGCAATGGCTTTTTTAATATCATCTACCCTGTTCTGCTGGCCACATTGGGTAAGTCTTTCCGTAATACCAAGCACAAGGTCTATGCTCTTGAGATACTGGCTTGCTTTTGTGTATTGTCCGTTCTCAATTACCATTTGAATATCTTCTACCATTTTCCTAAAGGGAAATATTGAACTATTTTCGCCACACGTATAAGTAGCTTCATAAAGACTACAACAATTATCCAAAGCGAATAATTCAATCTCTTGCAGTTCTATTTCACTAAATTGCTTTAGCGAAAATTTAAGGCATTTCCTAAATGTGTAGTTATCTTTTTTGTTGTTAAGGAAGTCCATCCACTCCAGGATCCCTCGAACTCCGTTTTTCTTGAAGACATCATCACTGCCAGCGACAATTTGAGTAGGCAGTCCCTGAGCATCTAAGAACCGCGAAGCATTTTCAATCTGTCGGTTTGTCCGGGCTAGAATTGCTATATCCTGCGGCATGGTTCCGTTTTTAATAAGCTGCTTAATGCACTCACCAACCAGCAAGGCCTCCTGCTTATCGTCCTGCCCGACTATGCTGGATATTTCCACCCCGTCTTTGTGTGCTATTAATTTCTTTTCAGTCTGATTGACGTTGAAGGAGATAAGCCTGTTAGCCGCTGCCACTATCGCCCCGGTTGACCTATAATTATCTTCCAGCTTGATAACTTCACAACCCGGATATTCTTCCGGGAATCGAAGTATGTAGTCAACTCTGGCTCCCCTCCAGCCGTAGATCGCCTGAAAATCATCACCCACCACGAACAGGTTCTTTGGTGCTAGGTAGTTAATCATCTTCTTCTGATCATCTGAAGTATCTTGAAATTCATCCACGAATACGTGAGTATAATTTCTTTGATACTCGTCCAGTGCTTCGGGGCATATTTCCCATAGGCGGTTAACTAAATCAATAAGTCTATCTAGGTCAACGGCGTTGTTTTGCCTTAACCTATAGCCGTATTCAACCAATACCCGGCATTCCTCAGGGTATATTGTTTTTTCTACAGCTATATCAATACAGTTTTCAAATCTCATCATTACTTTTTTGAGATTAGTTCTGTGTCCTAATTCATCTATGATGTTTTTTAAAATACTCTCTCGGTCTGCCTGATCGTAGATTGTAAAATTAGGCTCAATGCCTAACTTATGTCCCCACCGACGTAGCACCGACACCGCAAAGGCATGAAAAGTATTACAGAATAGCTTCTTGCCCTGCTCCTCGCCAATTAGCGAAATAACCCGCTCTTTCATTTCCTTCCCCGCCAGGCGGGTAAAGGTTAAACAAAGCATCTGTCCGGTACCAACCCGGCATTCCTGGTTTAAACAAGCCACCCTGTGTGTTAATGTCCTTGTTTTGCCGGTACCGGCCCCGGCCAGCGTGAGTATAACCGGGGCATCTGATATAACTGCAGTACGCTGGGCATCGTTAAGGCCGTTAAGAAGCTTCATTTACGTTATCCTCCGGCTTAACTTGCCCTTTCGGTGACTCCACTTCAATCAGAATCCGCACTATCGAACCTAAAGGCATACTTGATAAAGTTTTGCTAGCATATTTAAAGATTTCGTCTATCGGCATAGATCCTGGCGTTCTGCTTGATGATTCCGAAACTACTCCAATTGCCCAACTATTTCCTGGCATCTTAACCATTGCAGTTTTTCCCTCTACGATAATCTCACGCACTTTGGCTCACCTCGCTTACTGGCGAACTCAAGTCCCAAACCTTCCACCTATCAGCCTCAAAAGAAAACTCTATGGCACCAGCAAGGATAATATTGTCCAGCTTGTCAGATAGCTTACTTAATCCATTAATCAGCATCTGGAAATTTTGTCTGTCTAAGTGGTTTAAATCGTCCATGACAAGTATCTTCAGCTTGGGATTAGCCCGGTCTAAAATTGTGACCGTCATAGCGGCCAGGAAAACTGTTTGCTGTCCAGTGCTCAGAGCGTCAAAGTTAACTCTGTGTCCCTTTTCGTTCACCCATCCGAACTGAAAAATTTCTTTCCCTGTATCTGATTCGGTCTGAAAAAATGGGGTTTGGTTAAATCCCATCAGTTGCAGGTTTCCGCTAATGTCTGACCTGATAGGTTCCAAGATTTCCTTCACCAGTTCGCCTTGTATGCCCTTGGGCCCCAGCGCCTGACTCAGAGATTTTAGCCCCAGGCTCATGTATTCGGCTTTGGTATTTTCAATCATACTTTGCTGCAGGAGAAGGATTGTCTGCTTAGCCTTTTCCTTTTCCTCTACAGACAGCTTTAGTTCTGTTATCCTGGACCGGATCCCCTCAGCCTGTTTCTCCTGAATGTCAACAGGCGCAAATCCTTCTGCCGGTTCATTCATTAGTTTAATTAGCTCTGTTTTATGCATGTTAAGCTGATTTGTGTACTTTTCAGCATCCGACAGGACTTTATTCTTTTCGCGCTCCATGGCAGTTATTTTATTCTGGATAACAGTATTTTGGCTATTGGCCTTTTGCGCCTGTAGTACAGCGGCTTCACGCTTATCTTCCAGTGCTTCCGATTCTGCTTCCAGTGCTTTGATCTGTAGGTTTAACTCCTCAACCTTGGCGGTCAATTCTGCAGTTTTAGCCTCGCCCTCAGCCTTTTTCTTTTCCGCAAAACTATCCAAGCCAGTCCAATCCTTAGGGCAACTAATCTGCTGGTGCAGCGTACATTTCCCGGCCAATTCGCCAGTCTTAGCTACTGCATCCTGAATCGTTTTAACTTGTGTTCTGATAGTTGTTATTTGGCTGTTAAGCTCCATGCGCTCATTAGTCAATACCTTAAGCTGCTTCTTTGCCTCGGCCAATTTTTTCTTGATTTCTGCTGTCTCTGCTTCGGTGTCCACCGGAGGTGTAATCTGCCCCTGCAGGTCTTTGATTTGCTGGTCCAGAGCTGCAGTATCATTGTTTTCCGGTGATTCCTCCAACTTGCTGATAATGGACTGCAGTTCGGCTATCTTTATGGTTCTCTTGTCTGCAGTCTTCTTTTTTTCGGTACCAGATGAAATCTGCTTCTCAACCGCAATTAATTGCTGCTGCAGTTCTTCAAGCTCCGCTTTGGCCTGAATAATATTCCGGTCCGTTTCCTCTAGCTCGTTTTTCTTTTCTGCGATTTGTCTGACTGCTCCCTGAGCATCCTTCTGCTTGCCATTCCAATAGGACAATTGGGCAGAAGTCCAGTCCAACATGCTTTGCAATCCTGCGTGAATATCGACTGCTTCCGGATATTCTGCCATGGCTTTAGTAATAATTTCGTGATTTGCCATGTACCGATCCGGGCTGTTGGCCTTAATGGCCAGAGTTAGCATCTGATTGTCAAGGTACTTCTCAACGTCTTCCCTAGTCCAAGTATTTGAGGTAATCGGGCTCAAAGAGTATATGAAATCCCGACGTCTGGCATCCGAAAGGCCAAGGAACTCTGAGAAATCAAGCATCACTGGGAAACTGCCGATTTCTTCAAGTATGCGGGCTTTCTTTGCAGTGTCGTTTTTCTCTCCCTTGCCCGGCGAGACTAAAATAGACTCGCTGACAGTCACTTTTTTCTCACCGGTCTTCCGGTCCTCAGATTCTTTTCTTGTGAAGGTTCTGCTAAATTTAAAATGGTCCGTCTGCAGCCCCACCGTCATGGCCCCATTGGTCGATAACTTAAAGGTGTCCTCTGCCCTCTTGCCGTTTCCAGGTACATAACCCATTATTGCAGCACCCAAAGCCTGTACGCGGGTAGTTTTGCCTGCACCATTCCTGCCTACGAAAATATCCATTCCGGTAAGTGGTTGACTGCAGGTCTGCCCCTTAACGTTCTTCATTTCAATGGTGTTAATGCTCAAAACATATCACCACCTAAGCCGTTCAGGTCCGGTTGTCCAAACCCATTGTTGCTAGATGTGTTATTTTCCGCAGCCTCTGGTTCTTCTGACGCCACCGCATTTAGGCGTTCTTCCTCGTCCATTTCAGCGCCAATTTCCTCAGCAGAAACTTCGGCTTTAACGTCAATAACCTCAGCCTTTTGACCTCCTACCGTTACCTCGGCTCCCTGCTCAGCCTGACTCGCCATTTCTAAAAGCTGATCCTGAGTGAAGTTATGGACAAAACCAACCAGAGTAACTTTAGCTGTCCGGCGTTTCTCTTGGCCCTCAGCGTTTACATATGCTATATGCGACAATGCTGGATGCTGACTCATTGCTAGCCTCGTAGCTATGGTTTGGGCGTTCCGCTCTGCAAACTGCTTTTTATTTACGAAGGTGTCGATGGCCTTGAGTATTTCCTTGTGTCCAACGTCGGCCCAAACTCCCATAACTCCGTCAATTTTGTAAAATATCCCGGTTTGTTTCTCTTTGTCGGTTAGCATACTTTCCATGCATACCCGACCGGCACCGGCATTGTATCCTACTTTTTTGAGTAAATCCTGAATGAAGTACATATTGATGTCATACATGAGGGTTGCTGTAGTGATGACTAAATTTCCAATTGGCCCATATCCGACAGCCATTTTCTTGGCCCATACTTTGCGGATGGTACCGCTATCCGGGTCAACTATCGGGTAAGGATTTACCACGACATGGCCGTCCGGCAAGGTTAATTTGTCAGGTGTGATGATAGATAAGGATGTGATTTGATTTGCACGGTTAAAGCCTTTTCCCGTGACCATGGCCTTGCCGCTTATTACTGCTATATCGCCATTGGTCTCGTCTAGTGTTACGGTTCCCTTGACAGACCTTAGTGTTCCGTTTGCGTGCCTCTTAACAAAAACTTCACCGTCGCCCAGCATTGCTATGTGCTGTTTTCTAAGTGCGGTTATCTGTGTCTGCATATTCTGAACCAAAGCTACGTTACTCTCTGCTAATGCCATTTGTTTACGCCTCCATTTCCCTTAACTTGATTCGGCTATAAAAACTACTTACAAGCTGATAAAGCTCGTCCGATGCCTTACTGAATGAATCTTCCCTGCACCTATCGTCGCAATAGTTTCTACTAGCACCTATACTTAGCTCGTGCAGGTAAATCTTTCGCTTACAGGTCCGGCAAATTCCAACCACAGGGTTAACTTCCGTACCTGCTTTAATTTCCATGTCGTGCAGCCAGCCTTGCATAAATAATCACCTCAGAATGGTATAAAATCAGGCTCCATCTCTCTTCCTAGCTCAACGCAGTCCAAGTTAGGACAAATCAGGAAACAGTCCAAGTCCTCTCTATCTAGCATGATGCCTGCCGATACCTCCGGTCTAGTTGTTGGGATATTAACTTCCACCATTTTCGTTTTGCAGTATTTGCATTGCATATTCTTTCCTCCAATGCCCTCTCCCGGCAGTTTCGGGATATCGTCTCAAGTGACACAATTACATGTTCTGAATGTCCCTGCTTAATTGCATTAGCCATACTTTGGGTTAATTTAGCTATCTCCAAATACTCCTGACTATCCAAGCCTGTTCCTCCCTTGACCACACCAACGCGACATGGTACAATATTTGTAAGTATTTTTAAAAGTTATAATTTGCCCTTCGTTCGGCGGCCACCGATGCGAGGGGTTTTTGCTTTTGGCGGCGTTGTTGGAGTATCTTAGCTATTCTGAGCTTCTCATTTGCCCGCCGTAGATAAGTATGAATCCTGCTTTCAAGTGTGATTAATCTATTTACGATAACCTTCAAATCCTCGATCTCGTCATCTGTGATCTGGTTATCATCCGCAATTTCAGACATTCGACTGATACATTTTTCTGTATCACGGAAGGAATTCATAAAGCCCAAAGTAGACCCACATAGATCCTTTTCCTCTGACTTCTCCCGGATTCTTTGACTAATAGTGCACTGTTCCTGACAATAGAAGTAGATAAGCCTGTCCTGCTCGTATTTATCAGCCATAATGCAGACTTCTTCATCTGTCGGCTTCCTCTTGCTGCTCTCTATTCTAGTTAGGGTAGTGTCACCAATCGGGAGAACCTCACAAGCATCTTTTCTGCTTTTAAAGCCAGCCATCAGCCTGGCTTCCATGTAAATATTCATTTCCTGCGGATGTGCATTTTGACATATCTGACCACCGTAAACGTTACATACTGGCATTTACTTACACCCCCCTTCTATGGTGTAATATAGAAAAATCACCTTTGCTTGCTGACCACAAGTACCTCCTGGCGGGTTCACCACCCGCTCCTTCCCCGGCCGGTTTACCTCCCCACAGGTTCAGCCATCAAAATATCGTGATCTGCATACCACTTATCATCGTTCACATTCTTAAACCACAGAAATCCACTCTTGATCCGATACTCTGTAGCTATATCCGGCATCTTGATTGATTCTGTAATCTCACGCTCCAGGTCGTTTAGAGCCTTTACCGCTTTATCCAGATCAAGTTCACCCTTACCGGTCTTAAGTTGATCTAGGATGCTGCTTCTTAGTTCTTGCTTAACCCAAATATCAAAACAAGGACGGATTAGCTGATATGCAGCCTTGGCAGCCGGTAAGACCTCTAAAGTTAAGTCAACGTGTTTCAAAGATTTCACCTCCTGCTTAGCTGGTTCTGTGTATCGAAACTTTCTCACCATAATAGCCTTCAACGACATTGCCACGTATGAAGATAAGCCTGATAAACCGCGCATGGTTTCTATCCAGGACATCAACAACCTTACCCTTGTTCTTAACACAGTCACCAACTTGAACGGTTTCAATATTTACTAAACGGTACTGCACAATCTCACCTCCAGCCTGTCCAACAGTGTTTTAAAAAAAAGGCATCTACTGTTATGTCGATGCGTTTAAGTTGGTCTCTCCTTTGGCCCTCATGGTTAAAATCTGCATATGCTCCCGGGCTAAAGCCTGACCGACTATCTTAGCCACTCGCCGCCATCTTGCATCAAGCTCCGGGTCACTCGCTCTAGCCTGACGCAAAGCCTCTTTAGCTTCTGCCAGGCCTTTTTCGGTGTTATCTGAAGTCGGTAACGCTTTCATTGTTAGCACCTCCACCCACTTACCACCGGAACTATAAATTTTCTGTGTAATCCAGGATATACTCCATTAATTCAAGGACTGCCTTAGCTGATTTCTCCGGGTTTTGTTGGCTGTCCAGTATTCCTCCCGCAATGTCGTGCAGTTTGATATAAATAGTTTGAAAAGCCACTAAGTTGTCGTGTGCGTGTATTTGGTCTAGCAGTTCTTCGGTGCTGACAATTGAACCATTATTTACTGGTACTTCCTCGCTGCCCGACATGTTACAATTTAACTGTGTAACTGTTGACATTACTTTTCAGATTCACCACCTTTATAGTAGATAAGTACTGAATATGGAAACTCAATACCTTCGGCGCTATAATTCATAAACCGAATAACCGGCCTAACTTCTAATAGCCAGTCGTTGATTTGTTTCTCTAAATCCGTCGACGTTTCCGCTGTTATGATTTTTACCATGATGTCAACTCCCGTGGGGCCGATTATATTTAGGTACCGGTGGCCCTATGTGTCACTTCGTTACATTGACTGTCGTAAAAAAAAGTCCAGTCAAAGTCTAAAACCTCAGCAATTCTTTTTGCTACATTGACACTTGGACTTCTTGTATCGTTTTCAATCATAGTGTAGTAAGCGCGTTTTATATTTGCTGCGGTTGCAACATCTTCATGCGTCATCTCTTTTTGATTTCTTAATTTTTGTAACCAACTTCTCAATGTATTCACCTCCTGTGAAGTAACGTTTTGCTACCTCAATATTTATTATAAGTGTCACATTGTTACTTGTCAAGAGTTGCTATAAAAAAAGTTTCGATTTGTTACCCATCTTTACTGTAACGCATTGTTACGGTAAAATATATCTAAATACAATTGGTGGTGGGTCATATTGCTGTCTGCACGTTTAGCATATTTGAGAAAACTTAATAATAAAAAGCAGGAAGATATGGCTAACTACCTTGGTATATCTAGGCCTGCTTATACTGCGTATGAATCGGGTAGAAGGCAACCAGACTATGCAGCCTTACAAAAACTTGCTGATTTCTTTAAGGTCAGCACTGATTATCTTTTAGGTCGTTGCGACACAAGAGAAATTGATCTAGTAGATGTGTTTGAGTATAACGCCGATAATCTCAAGGCAGCCGGCAAACCTGTCACGCCAGAACAAAGGACTGAGATATTAAAGATATTAGATCAAGATAATAAACCCCAACCAGAACCGCCACCTCAAAGAAAAAAAGTCGATCTAAGCGACATGGTAATTGCTGCTGATATCGAAAACCGGCGAGAGTTGGTTCCTATTTCCGATGAACTCAGGGCTATTCTCGAAGATGTAATCGAAGAAATCCTAGAGGAAAGGGAACAGAAAAAACGAGGTGAGTAACTTGGAGGAAGCATTAAAACAAATACTTGATGGTCAAAATCTAATCCTTAAAACACTACAACAACACAGCGCACAACTAGAAACATTACAAAAAGGTCAGCAAAAACTTGAATCTCGCATAGAAAATGAAGTTATAGACAAAATTCGTATTCTGTTTGATGCTAGAGAGGTTCAAAAGGATCTAAACCAGCAAATCATAAATACGCTAGGCCGTATTGAAGCTAAAATAGATGTGCTTCAATTAGAAACGGCTCATATTCGCAGGGTAAAATAAATATTTTATTAACTACCACCCAGCGGGTGGTTTTCGTGTTTTTCAGGTAATTCGACAATATTAAACAAAATATAATTACGGGAGTACTTATATATTGGATGAAAAATTAAAATATATATGGAAAAAGATTGCCGATGAAAACATTATAGTGAAATACAAAAACATACGCCAAACAAAAGAAAAGCTTAATGGCGTATATGTGAGTCGGGAAGATGCGGGCCCGTTAATAATACTGGATACTAGTCTACTACGTAAACCGAGAGAACATAGGTGTATTCTTGCGCACGAAGTAGGACACTATTTCACCGGGGCAAAAACAAATATACTTCATGCCAGCAAAAGCTACACAGCAGAGATTGAAAGATCGCGTGACGAATACCGTGCCATGCGCTGGGCCACCAGTATATTGATGCCGGATAGGGAAATACACAGTGCAGTCCATGAACTTGGGATAGTCAATTGCTATGAGTTAGCAGAGCATTTTGATGTAACGATACAGTTTTGCATGTCTAAATTGACATACATTAAACAATGCTTCTGGAAAATTGGGACAAGGGTTAAGGGGAGGGATATATTTACTTTTGAAGTAGTTTCATGTAGAGATATTCCTGCTGAGTTAAGTAATAAGATAGACACCCGTAACGGGTGATTTTGTGTTTTCGGGGGTATTCGACAAAATAATCGCTAATTGTGAACATAGTTTATAAATATCAAGGTAGTAACGGCATAAAGCTTGCCGTAAAATAATAAAGGGGGTTTATTATGGACGAGTTATTACTCCAAAAAGACATGAACGATTCTCAAAGGATGATGTTCCAGTCAGAGATGGGTAAGGTTAGAAAGAACAGGACCACGGCATTATTATTTACCTTATTTTTAGGTGGTATTGGAGCCCATCACTATTATATGGGTAATGTAAAATTGGGCATTCTTTACACTGTATTTTTCTGGACCTTTATTCCGGGGCTTGTGTCTTTTATAGAACTATTCCTGATTATGGGTAGAGTAGATCGCCATAACGAACGGATGGCACAAGAGATTGCAACAAGGGTTAGGGTTTTGTCATCACCAACGCAGGTAAGTCCTGTTACACTGCTAGATAATAATATTAATCAATAGGAGGAATTAAATTGAAACCTGCTAAATGTTTTGTTATTTGTTTAGTTATGATTAGTTTAATGTTTACTTTAACCGGTTGTGGTAGTTCCGATACGCCTGAGACAAAGCAAGGGTCCAAAGAGGTAACTATCAGCAAGGCAGAATTTGATCAAATTAAAAGTGGCATGTCTTATGAAGAAGTTAAGGCAATAATTGGTGGCGAGGGTGAAGTAATGTCTGAGTCAGGAAATCCAGGAGATCAATTTTATACAGTTGCTTATATGTATAAAGGCAAAGGAGATCTTGGGGCTAACGCAAACTTTATGTTCCAGACTGACAAGTTGCAGAATAAAGCTCAATTTGGATTGAAATAATCTAGACCCGGCAATCTGCCGGGCATAATTATTCCACGTGAAATAATTTAGTCAATCAAGGAGAACCAATGCAAAAACTAATACTCCTACTCTGCTTCGTCCTGGCCGTTCTTACCGGCTGCCAACAGGACAAGCAGATCGAGCCACAACAATACATACTACAGAGCAGAAACCAAGTTATCGCCGTTGCAAAAGACGAGAAAACCTTTGACACGGCATTTGCAGCCTTGAACGCAGGCAACCCCTCTCTAATTCGTGAACTAATTGGTTATGGTGATATATTTGCGGTTAAGAGTGGGACCAGGGTTGAGGTTATTGAAAGTGCAGGTAAGCGGTCTAAGGTAAGGCTAATGGATGAGGATATTGCCGGCAAGGTCGGGTGGGTGCAGACGGATTATTTGAGGGAGAAGTAATTGTTTGCGTGTGGGATATTCTGCAAAGGAGGGTAGAGCAAGATCTAAAAAGTGATATAATAAATCCGTGCAAAGTTCAATGCCAACCTGCCGCTAGATGATATCGGGCAGTTTTTGACGATGATCCGGATGAATTATATAAAAAATTAGCCACTAAAAATTATGTTGCCCAATAAAACAATTAAAAACACATTGCATAACTATATACTTAATATTATAGTATTGTGTAATCAATGTTTATAATTAGGCTTTGGGCAAAACCTTGCCATTCTGATTTATGGAGAGGTGATATTAATGGCTGATTGGGATCAAGTTAAAGAATGGGGAAGAATTTTCAAAGCTCTTATACCTTGGCTATTTGGTTTATTTGGTATTCACCACTGGGCTTATAACAAGTTTCCTAAATATTACTTTATGTTATTAAAAATTTTTTCAAAATTCAGAGACACTAAATGGTCAATTACTACAACGTTAGTAGTTGATATTGCCAGTGTAGCATCGGTATACTCCGAATTAGAAAAAATACTATTTCAACGTTATTCAGATGGACATTGTAAAAGAAAGTTTAATTTTAATAACAAAAAGATGTATGAATGTGGTTCTTTTATATTTACGATAACAGATAATTCAGACATGGGAAATCAAAAAGTTAATATATGGGTTAACATACCGCAATTAAATGTAACAGTTAATAATGCTACAAATTATTTAAGAGATATAAGAGAACTATTTCATGAAATTGAACTCCAAATAAAACCAGAAGAAACTTATTATAATATTGATATTTTCTTTCCCAATACATTTAATCCGTTTTATGGTTTAATGATTCAGCGACTAGGTTCTGAAAAAATTGAATATTTTGAATGCAGATTTCCTATTTCAGCTTTAGTCAAGAGAAACTATGAGTTAAAAAACAGAGATAATAATTTTTTACGAGTTTATAAGGATAAAATTACAATTAATGAAACTTCTTTTGATGCCTTAGAGGAAACTGCACTTAGAGCTTTGTTGCTAGAGTAATTACGGGGGGAAATTTATGAACAGTATTAGTTCCTTTGATATTGAAAGCAAAACTGATTTTCAAATAGAAAATGGACACAAATTTGAAACAGTAAAAACAATAAATGGATTTGATGAAGTTTTGGAAACATGGATATACACTAATGAAACCACTCAAAGCGGTTATCGAAACTATAGAGTGATAACGGATGAAGTTTTAGATTTTAAGGTTAGAGTCAGAGGCGAATATGTGGATCAAGTTATAAAAAGGGAAGCATATTCAACATATTATAATCCTAATAATTCACGATTAATCGCAATATGTAATAAGCATAATGCTTTTGAAATTGCAGGTATTTTTGAAAATAATTTTAATATTAAAGCAAAAAAACATAAGTTTAATATTCCTGAAATAATTAATCAATCATCTGATGTTAGAGGTGCTAAATTCGAGGTCCAGATTGAAACTGTTACAGGAGTATCATTAAAAGGAACACAAATTAATTCAACTCATTATTATACTAACATGATTAATTCCGGTAAGCTATCCGGTGTTATTGTAACTTATGATTATGGTGATAGAACAGTAACCTTTAGGGTATCAGTTGACGGTACACTATTATTTTATTCCCAGTTATCAGATCATGATTATTTAGATTTTATAGATATGTTGTATCAATTCGAATAAAATTATGGGTATACTTTTACTAACCCGGCCCCGTGCCGGGTATAATTTTCTGAGGTGACAATATGAAGCGCGGAGCAGTTTATATTAGAGTTAGTCATTTAAAGGATGACGGAGTAAGCCCGGAAACCCAAATGGAGAAGGCGCAATTACAGGCAAGTTTGTCCTCTATCGACATCGTGAAAGTCTATGAGGACTTAGACATATCGGGCCGATCCGCGACCAAAAGAATAGGCTTTCAGCAGCTAATCGAGGACGTAAAGGCCGGGAAATATGATGTTGTCCTGGTCTACCGCCTTGATCGCTTTGCACGAAATGTTCGCGACTTCCATCACTACGTCGAAGTCCTAGAAAAAAATAATTGCAGTCTTATATCAATCAGCCAAAACATTGACACTGGCTCCCCCACCGGCCGCCTGCTCAGAAATATCCTTATAGACTTTGCCCAGTTTGAATCTGAAATGATATCTGAGAGAGTTAGAGACAACATGATCCAGAATGCCAGGCGGGGATCATGGAACGGCGGGCAAAAAGCATATGGCTACGACTGGGATGATGAACAAAAACTACTGGTACCCAACGATAACGCCAAATGGGTACTGCTTATTTTCGAAGAATACGCCTTAAATCCGGGGGCAAATAGAATACGCAATATTTTATACCAAGAAGCTATTCCCTCTCCTTCCGGGGGCAAATGGTGGGCTCCTACAACAATTCGATATATACTTAGGAACCCTGTTTACACCGGCAAAATAGAATACGCTGGTGAGGTTGCAGACGGCAAGCATCAGCCGATTGTTTCTCAGGATCTCTTTGATCGGGTGCAGCACCTTTTAGGAAAGAACAGCGAAATGGCCCCGCGCAGCCGGGATAGCCAGCACTTACTTTCCGGACTTCTAGTGTGCCCCTACTGCTGCCGCCACCTCCAGGCCAGATTTAACGGACAGAAACGAATACGCCGGTATGTGTGTTACACCCGGATTAACATGGGAATCCATGAGTGCAAATGCAAAATACTTGATGCTGACAGTCTAGAAACTGAAATAGTCAGGATTATGCTTATGTTAGGCGAATCGGTTGAATACTTTGAGGAAGCCAAGCAGGCACTAAAAGAAATCGCGGCAGCTGCGGAAGAAGAAAGACCAGCCGTAGAAAAAATAGAAAAAGAAAAACGGCTCAAAAAAGTTAGAGCCGCCATGAAGGATTTATTTAAAGACTATTATGAAGAAAAAATTATCCCAAGGGAGCAATTTATAGAGATAAATAAACAGTACCTTGAAGAAGAAAAACAATTAGTAAACTACCTGGAAAAGTTTGATCAAGTAGATAACCATTTTGCCTCCCAGGAAGCTGACCTGATCCTATTACAAAGCCAGTTATCGGCACTTAAAACCGCCTGGCCAGTTATGACCTTTGAAGAAAAGAAAATGGCTTTAAGGGATATGGTTAAATCAATTGTACCACACGACGATCATGTGGAGCTGGATATATTTTTTAGAAAGATAGAAATAGTCCCACAGAAAAATACTGAAACAACTATGACCTTTTGAAATAAAAAACCCTCCTGAGTAAAGGAGGGTTTTTGGTTGGTCGGGATGACATGATTCGAACATGCGACCTCACGGTCCCGAACCGTGCGCTCTAGCCAAGCTGAGCTACATCCCGGGAAAGATGGTACCTATTGGGGGTAAATGCTCTACCATTCAAACCCAAACGGCACCACCTTTCCTCCCTTGATATTACTGATATTATAGCACCTTAGTAGTCAGGCGAACTAATCATTTTTATTTTTCTTCCGGGCTTCTTTCTTCGCCTCTTTAACTTTTATCATCGGACCCATTATATTAACTCCACCCACTCAGCCATAGGCCAATTCCAAACAGCAGCCTGCAAAGCTTCTAGTGGCGACTCTCCCAATATTTCATCCTCCCAAACTTCAGAGGGTAAAATAAAACCATTGCCTAAGTTTATATCTGGGAAATATACCTTAACTTTAAACCACCTTAAACCATCAATAGTTATGATCAATTATAATACCCTCCTTCTTGAATTATTTTAACAACTCTCGAATACCATTCTTTGCATTTTTATAATCTCTGCGTTAACCTGATTTATATTCCTGCCATATGCCCTGGAATGTCGCTTGGTCAAAAAAGAATTATCTTGACTCTTATATCTTTTACCTACCATATCCGGTGCATTAACCAAAAACGGCGACTGGTATTCCCCACTACTATCCAGCCAGGCTGCTATATATTGAAAGCGTTTAGTGCCATTCATGGCTGTCTCCGGGGTGAATGTTGGCGCCAGATAACTTTCCAATCGCTTATATACATTGTCATTGGTGTTTTTAAATATATTCCAATTCAAGCTACCAGAAAGAAGAATTTCTACAAAGTCTGCCGGCAATTGCTTAAAGTTGTGAAATAAGAATACCGGGGCAATTTTATACTTTGGCCCCTCAGCTAATAACCGCTTACAGAAGTGAATTAGTCCCTTACTTAAAAATTGATGCGGTTCATTGAGCACTAGCCATGACGGAGTACCTTCACCGCCCTGGGCTAGTTTGATTAGAAATGTAGTAAGAACAATCCAGTGAGTCAATGTTTTAACCGCCATCTCCCCGAGGTCTCTGCTTGGTATTCGATAGATAACCACTTTACCCTGCCGTAGCCACCCATCCAGGTCTAACGCTGGGTTAGGTCGCTGACAAAATATTGGCTTTAACACCTCGTCACCCATGAGCTCACCTAAACGGGTTATTATTGGACCGTAAATCTGCCCCTGCTTACCATCACTCATATTATCAAAGTCCTGCCAGATACTAACGTCCAGCCCTTTAGCTTGAGTAATGATTTGTTGCCGATAAGACTTTGACATAAATAATAGCTTAATACCCATAAGATCGCCTTTGGTTATCTTGGCTGCCTCTCGAAGGTATTCCCGCGTCTGGTGATTCTCTATGTCATCACCCATAAGGAAATTAGTTAACTCTTGTGCAATCCTGTTTGCCGCCACTCGTTCATTTTTAATGCCTTTCGTTATCCCCTCAAGGCCAATATAAACCGGCCAATCGTAGTCTCCCAGGTTCAAATCAATAACATCATCAGGATCCAAGTGATCCCGGATAGCATCAGCCATTCCCCGGTGACCGTTCCTTTCATCTATAACATCCGGAATAACGGCTCCAATACCGTGTTTACGCTTTGCCTCCACCACCAAATTAATGGCGGCCTGGTCTTTGCCTACCCGTGGGGATCCGATGAATGCCCGGGCAGTCATAAGAATATCTATGTCTTTAACTGGCAGGTGTACAGGATAACTCTGTCCTTTATTAGTGGTGGTGCCTACATAAATACCGTTTTCATCTCTGAAAGCGGCCGGCACTTCAATCTCAACCCGCCTGTTAACTGTTAATGCCTCCGCGTATTCATCCTGTACCTGTCCTGTTGGCAGCTGCATAACTTTCCCTAATTCTTCGGTTGACATTAAGCAAGCGTCCCGATCCCTAGGGAGATCTAACCAGTTTCTATACTTTATATTAACCTTCACCGGATGCAGGCTGTTGTCTCCACTAAGCTCATTAAATGCCGATGCCACTGACCTGACAAGCATCCCCCGCTTTTCTGCTGTATCGGAATTAACTAGGATAAACATGTCAGCACGAAATACAGGTAGATTTCTTTTTTTCTTGGTGTAGGACGATAAGTCCCCGTTAACCAATAGTTCCTGCCTCTCCGGATCCGGCAACTCTAATTCTTTTTTTACAGTTAATTGATCCTTTCCATTAAAAAAGGACTTTTCAATACCGACCATAACATCATCAACAATGCTTTTAACCTCGCCTAATATACGGCTCAAGCATCTCCATGAGTGCCGCCAGGTTCTCAATAAGTCAATATTGTTTCGCTGCGGTACACCACCCTTTTCCCATACACCCCAGGCATAATCTGATAAAGCCCTCCACCTTTTACGATTAACTGTCTCTGCTCCAACCAACAGCCCGGCAAAGTCTCCTGGACCAACTTCCTGTGATATATTAACCAGCTCTCGAATTGGTACTGTTTGACGCGAGTAATCATAATTAAGAGAAAACATATCTGCCCGGGCATATTTAAGCCGGTATATATCACCATTTGGCAGTTCGGGGACTTCCGCCTCTTCAATGGTGCATTTCTTCCACTGCTCATGGTTATTGAATTTAACTAAGAATACATCGGCATAGGTCTCGGTAATCCCGACATAGAACTCGACCTGTGCGGATTCCTCTTGGCTGCCTCCCCGGATTGTTACTAACCACCAAAAGATATCCTTATTCCGGTAGTATATTGTTTTGCCTTCCCGCCATAACCTGGACCATGGCGAATTATACATATTAAAAACATTGTGTAAAGTAGCCAGGAATTTACGGTTAGTTTGGTTCAATACTGAATGATGTGGAGTTATTTTAAATACCCGGTATTTATTTTCTACCCTTTTAAAATACTTCATAACGTCACCCGCCGCCTATAAAACTATCCAAACGATGCCAACCCATAGAAGCATCATTGACCGGCCAAACCATTTATAAGGGCTCCCAGTAACCATCATGGCCAGGGCACAAAACACAACTCCATAAGTTATTACATCCGGAGCCCCATTATTTAATGCATATAAAGTAGCATCTACTTTTGCTGCTACCCATTCCCCCATCTTGCCGGCCACCCATTCACTAATTGGGTTTGTGTAATCCATAGCCTATAACTCCTTTAAAAAATCTCTAATGTCTTTAGCATGGCGAATTATGAGATATCCGCTGCTACCGCCAATAATGTGTTCAATTGCTTTAGTGCGGTTGCCCAACATCCAGGATGCACCGGCGAATACTATAACTCCCCAGCAAAGATAATCTGCCAAACCAAGGATAGCACTCATAACTTTTATAAAACCAGCGTCATTGGCTGCTGGTGTTACCGCCAGTACCTTGCCAGTGGCTAAATATTTATGTCCTTTTTGGGCTGTCTTAATAACCAGTTCTTTTTTATTCCCAACATACAGCATTATAACCTTCACTCTTTCCCCTCCCTGTTAATGTTTTCCCATGCTCCTTTTGCTGCTAGAAATAAAACATAAATACCAATAGCAACGAACAGCAATCCTATGGCAGATAAAAATTTCATACAAAACCACCTTCTTATGTGTATAAAATGCGTGTTATTTGTTAACGATACTGTCGGAGGTGTTACTAATGCCTTTATTTATGTGGCAGGCAGTTATCGGAACTACACTGGTTCAAATTGGCAAAGCACTTTTTTATTTAGGTACCCGCTAGACAGGCATAAACTACCGTCCGCCAGCATATGCTAATCGTGAAGGCGATAGCATTTGGGAAAGCTATTGCCTACTTAGGAAAGTTCCAGACCGCCGGCTTTTGCGGCGGTTTTTTATTTTCCACCGACTGTTTAACAATTTTTTGAGGTTGATCTGTTTCCGGCATAGGCACTGAATCCTGTCGCTTAACACTCAAAACCTCATGCTGTAGCTTTGGTTCTGGCTGTTTATCAATGTTTAACACTCTCCGAAGACCTTCTCTAACCAAGCAGGAAACGTCACCCGGTTCTATTCCCTCCAAAGCCTCAATGATGTCGGCATCCCTGCGTTGACGTAGCCTGGCAGCTACAAATGGCGGCTTTTTCATTGTTTAACCTCCTGTTCAACTTTGTTAAATCATGTTTATTCATGCGAATGTTTAAACATTCGTAAAAGCACACAAAAAAAGACTGGCTATTTATACCAGTCTAAAAAGTTCATTCACTGTTTTGTTGTACAGGTCGGATAAAATTAGGGCATATTCTAATTTTGGAGCTGCCCCACGCTCCCAGGTGCTAACCAGTTGCCGTGTAACTTTTGTTTGGCAATACTTCTCTCTAAATATTCTTGCCACTTCTTCCTGAGAGAGTCGAAGTTCTTCCCTGATTTCTTTGAGTTTGTTTTCTATTCCCATAGCATCACCCGTTTAACACTTCGACATTTGTTAATATATTCCTCCTAATTTGCTTAGTAAAGCCATACAGGAATACCTTTAATAATAATGGGATCAACAACAATCATTTCCCAGTGTATTTTAAGGAAATGCGAAATAGCTTGAACTACTTCTTGATAACTACCTGGATGTCGCTTGAGCATAATACATGGTTGTTCGTTAACAAGCAAATACATAGCTGTAAAAGCACCCTGAAAGCAATGTATATATACCTCTATACCATCGTTCCTGGCTGTATTTATTGCCAATATGGTTTTATCCATAAGATGTACCTCCCCAAATTTATTATATTAATCACGCCACCCCGGGCGGATGCGCGGTGGAATATAGGCATAAGTGACCGATCGCCGGTTGTGGCCCAAGTCCTGAGACACTTCAAAACGGGCAGTAACGTCACATACTCCCGCATCGCGCTTCAACCCGTATTGTCGGACGGCATATTGATGGCGCAAATTGTGGACTTTGTGTACTGAGATCCCAGCTTGTCTACAAGCTCTTTGCAGGCATTGCCGGACCTGGCTTTCACTGAGGCCAGGGAAAATTAAGTCCATATCTGCCTTACTGGTCAATAGTTTATCTGCCAGAGACTTTGCTTCATTTGTCATAGCTATTTCCCTGCGTTTCCCGCCCTTGCCCTTATGCACGACCAAAATATCACTTTGAATGTCAAGAGCTCTGAGCTTCAACGCTTCATGTAATCGCAAGCCGGTGCAAGCAATCAGATCAAGCACAGCGGCAGCTGGCAATTTTAATGTATAGCTATTTGCAATAATCGTCTGCGTCTGCTCCGGCGTGTAGGCAAACCTATCGTGGCGAAGTTTCACCCGCCTAGCAGGTAACATCATATCCTTGGGCACCAGTTTGACGTTGTAGCCATACCTGTGATTTATACCGTACTGCAATTTAATTAATGCAGCTCTGTAGGCCTTAAGTGTCCAAGCCGATTGACCAGCAGCAATCCGTCGCTCAAATTCCTTCCTGACCATATGCGGTTTTATTTTTATTAGCATATTAATGCCGTGCCGGTCGCGGATCTGTCTTATGACTGACCAGCAATCCCGGCTGTATTTCTCAAAGGTCTGATAGTAAAAAATCCAATACTGTGCCTGGCCGGATTTTTTATAATCAAATCTCTTTTCATTGAGTTTGAGTAAGTTGCGGAGTGATTGCCGGATCTGACTTCGTAATGACGTATGAGACAGACTAACACCTCCCAAAATGAGCAAAGTGAAACAAAGAGACGGTAAAAAATATCTCTTGCGTTTACCTCACTAATTTTTTGCTGTCAAAGATCTGTGTTTAAACAGATACGACTATAAAAGTCGTTACGTTAAGTACGACAATTTGTCGCACTTTAATTTAGAACATATATATAAAGCTGAATTAACGGGTCAGCGGTTCCCCGGTGACACTTAAGCCAGTGCCCGGCCAACAAAAATTAATAGAGCGCAATGATCCAATTTCTTTGACTCGCCGGCAGATCAACCCGGCTAAAACTTCATCTAGTTTTTTGTGGGAAAAATAAGTGTGGATTGTAGAAAGCACAAAAACCAGCAGTAGGTTTGCTGGTTGTCTTTAAATGCGCCTGGCGGCGCTATCGTTTTGAAAAAAGGACAGAGTTATCCTTTGATTTTTTAATAAGTCTTATACAAGACTCTTCTTTAAATTGGACATAAGTCCCTTCAATAAGCGGCTATCTCCTCAAAGAGCTTTCCGCTACACATAAAATCTTTAGTCGGCTATCCCCTCAAAGGGCTTTCCGATATCCTATTCCTTATAAAAACTTAAATTTAATTGGACATAATTGCCCTAAAAATTTTAAATGTTCTACTAAAATTCTCCGAATTAACGGAGGTTAAAATTGCGGTTATTCACCGCTCACTTCGGGCATACTCTGCTCGGCTTTTAAAGCCGGGAGTTTCCCGCCTGAAAATAAATCTCCCTCTGGATATGCCCTGCATCGGTTTCCCGGGGGATTTTCCACCTAGATTAATAATTACCAATTATAGCACAGCCCTGTTTAGATTTCAACTTAAATCATATTTAATTCGGCCAGGATTATTCCACGTGGAATAAAAATAACGCCCTGGTGGGCGCAGGAGGAGACGAGGAGTTTAAGGTGAGCTTGCTCGAAAGTTTACCCAAATAAAGCAAGATTATGCATCCCGGTCAGCGTTTTTTCCTCCCCGCCGTCACCTTTTCTATGTACAACGGCAGTATCTCAAGCAAAGCCTTTTCATAGCCTCCGGCATTGTCAAACAAAGCTTTATTTGAAGGACCTCCATTCTCTTTAGCCCATTCAAAATACCTATCAGACTTCAGTGAATCGGATATGAAGTGTAGAAAAGGTTCCTGCCAGCGCCCATCGGTATACTTTGTCTGTTTGCCTTGATGGTATGTTTCCAACTCCATTGCCTTCTTGGCTTCCGGAAGACTCCCCATACGCTTCCTGATAGTTTCTATGTGCGGCCTGGTTCCATCGTTCCAAGCCATGTATTCCGCTTCGCTGAAAAGCGGCCCCAGTGCAGCAGAACAATCTTTCAGTGCTTGGATGATTTCATTGTCATCGAATTCCTTTCCCCACGCAGCATTTGTGAAGAGTTCAGCTTCCTCCTTTGCCTTGTTCCAGGTTCCGCAACGACCAGCAAATTGCCCAATGGAAGGCAGATCCGGTCTCTTTTTTTGCCATTCGTCATATTCTCTTCTGGTGAAAAACTGGCCTAACTCCTGCGCTGCTTGATGGAGTGCTGAAATACAATCATCCTTTGTGAATACTTTTTCGCGGGGAGGAAAACCGAACTGCTCTCTGTAGGCTTCCCAGCCCTTGCGGGTATGATAGTATACACCCACAAAAGACATATGGCCGTTTTCCCTGGCGTACTTGTCCCACTGACTCCGGGAAGGCCAGTAGCCCAACTCTTTGGCGTAGTTAAGCATGGCCTGTTCTGTAGATGCTACTGATTTCATTTCTCAGCCCTCGAACCATACACCCGCCGCATCCCGGCCAGTGTCACTAACCAAGTGCCACCTGATTTCCTGGCTTCGTGCGGCAAAAATCTACCTCCTTGCTGGCAGGCCCTTTTGACTGTACTTACATCCAACCCCCAGAGGCCGCAAGCCTCCGAGGCGGTAACTACTTTCCCAGGGAATCGTCTCCGTAGCAATTGCAATCTTTACCTACAGGGATAAATTCACCGCAAGTTTGGCATTCCTCTAGTACAACAAAATCATGGTCAGGGCCTTCTGTGTGCCACTTTATGAACTCTTCCTTCGCCTCATAGACTGTACCAGTTGGGATATATTCATTTCCGTCCCAGTCTGATTTTTCATTCCAAGCATTTTCTGCTTCTCGTTGCAACATTTCGTTGTATTCTTTCTCGGTTAAGATTAGGCCGGAGTTGATGTTTTTGAATTTTAACATTTTAATATCACCTCATTTTTTTACTGGGGTTTTTACGGATAACCCCAAACCGATTTATATTTATGTCAGAATACCCCTGTTAGTCCAGTATCTTTTACCTTCTTCGAGTTCTTTGTTTATTAATTCTTTGTCTTCTAGTATCATGTCAGCGGTTACATTTTTAAATGTTTTCCAGTCATCATCACCCGCGCCCCAGTTCTTCTTTTTGAAAACTCCTGGCTTATCGCTTCTGGTGTAGTATTCTGTTGTAAAACCTGTTTCGTTTAAAAACCTAAAGTCTTCGATTTGCAACTCGCTAAGTTTGTTTAAGAAATTCTCGGCATCAGTGATTGTTTCGATTACCTTAGTCACGATATTCTTCGCCTCCCTCCAAGCCTGGCGGAGGGCTAAAGCTAATCTTGCGTACCAGTCGCCAACTAAAGTTTTTGCTATTTCGTGCGCTCTTTTCATCACTTGGCTTCTGTTGATGTTTTTCATTGTTTCGCCCTCCCGGCTTATTTTTTCCGTCCCGTTTTCGGGTATAACTTATTATATCATCCCTTATTCGGGATGTAAACATTATTTTGATAAATAATTAAAAAACTTTTTCCAGCAAATACGCGGCTTTCAAGGCAAAATAAAAAGCCCCACCACAAAGGCAGGGCCAAGAAAGAAATACGCGGTATTCTATTTTGTCCAGCAGGGGCAAATTTATGATGTTTGACCTTCTGCTTCTACAGCCGGTGCAACTTCCTCCGACTTCAATTCCCCGGCATCCACCTGCACATCAAAGGACCTCATACTCTTGTCTTGCAGCCATGCCTGTTCAACCGCATTCCGTATATTTTCATAGGTCATGCCAGGCAGGTTGTATTTGTCCATGTTCTTATTGAAATACGAAAGTGCCTCATGCAGCTTATCGGCGCCGTTCTTTTCACGGAAAACCGTTTCAGCATAAGTAAATGCTTCGCTGCCAAGTTCCTTAATAACTTTCTTTTGTGCTGCTGTTGTGTTTGCATCCAGCCATGCAGCAACTACCGGCTGAAACTTTTTAATCATCATGCCAACGTAAGAAAATAACGTGAGTGCAGCTAAATATATGATCATTGATATTAGCTGGCTAAATGATTGAGATAAGATTTCTTGCATGGTTTTGTACCTCCTTAAATTATTTATCTAGCTCACCGTTACAGTTCTGGTTGCATCATCCCATTTAACAGTATCATTCATGGCATCAACAACATCCTTGACAGGTGCATATGCTCGATCATTGATTATGACGCCTTCGATTTCCTTACCCTCAACGATAACCTTGATTTTTTCCAATTCTTTCTCACCTCCCCCGGCTAAATCCTTAAACAACCGTTCCCATGGAAACTTCGGCCCCGGGCAGTTCGGACGGTTAACTGAATCAATCCTATAATGTCCGATAATATGATCCCTGTCTACCGGTATATCGTGCTTGGCTATCAGTTGACGATGTAGCCAAAGCGTTGCCTGGTACTGCGCTTCGGTTAAATCCCCATCCCCACCGGCCCCGGTATAACCTTCGTGTTCTATGCCGATAGTGTAACGGTTGGGGTTAACTCCATCGTAGAGGGTCCAGCTAGGCTTGTTTACTGCCCCGGCATGCCAAGCTGCATTTTCATCGACAACTAACTGAATGATTTCTCCGGCACGGGTAACGATGTAATGCGCGCTTGCCTTAGCTGTCGGATTACATAGCCAGTCACGGCAGCCGGGAAATTTTCCGGCAGTAATGTGATTGACAATTGCTATCGGTTTTCTGCCATTTCTACTACTAAAGTTTGGGCTTGGTGATTGTTTGATTTGCATAGGCCTACCTCCTATTTACTTTTAATATTTTCTTTGATTTCGACCACATCTTTTCTGATGTCATCCACTACATCAAATTTTTCAGCTAAGATGTTAATTGTGCTCTGGTATTTTTCCTCTCTCTTGGCATTTTCCCGAAGCACATAAAAAAGCAGCACTACGAATAGTACTGCAAAAAAACCCTGACTTGCTGCCATCTTTAAAACTTCAGCTTCCACCCCTCCCACCTCCGGTAACCCAAATAAAATAACCTCCAAACGGAGGTATACTTTCGACTCTTGATTTTAGCGAGGTATACTTAGGTATACATGTATACTTTTTATATACCTAATTGCCAGGCTCAAAAATCTCTGTTTCAAAATTATAAATATAACTCATATCCGGTACAATATCTACATCAACCACATAAAGCCCTTCTTGTTGTATACGTTGCTTAAATTGTTCGATATCTAAATCGCCTTTCATGTCATTTATTTGTTGTATTTTACCATCGCCATCTACAATAATAAGCAATTTAAATACACCTCCTAATAAAATTCAATTACGGTTACAGAATGATATCCATATTGTCCATTAGGCATCCCAAAACTAACATTTGTTGCAGTTAACCCGGTCAGCCACGGCATTATGGCGTACGCATAATTGATTCCTTCTATACATCGACTTCCTCCACCTTGAAAAAGCACTATACATTTAGCAGGATTTACATTCGCAATTGCAATATTACCAGAAGTGCTACTGGGTGAAAAAACTACATTTTGCCACGATTTTATCCCTGTACTCAATGCACCCATCACAGTGTTACTAGCTCTTGTATCGGCAGAAGTCCCGATCTTATTTTTTAGATCCACGATTTTTGCATGGACACTACCCGATCCGTCTGCAGCATCCGTACGAAGACCGACCTGATAACCTAACCAGCCCATAATAGTCCCAATAATTCCACCTAAACCAGCCATCCTAAACCCCTCCCACAGGCAACCCGCTACTGTAAGTTAACGTCAGTATGTCACGAATTCCACCTGCAGGACCGTCAGAAGGTGGGATATACTGACTAATTTTTGACGGCAAGCCTGCGCTGTACTCTATCGTTGTGAGCGCATTTACGCCCTCGATGACGTGTACCGGTAGCCCCACCGCGCCGCTGTAAACGTAGAAGTGCAAAGCGTTTATCGCTGTCCATGCTCCGCTATCACCAGTCCGACGAAAGCAAGGATAGTCGGGATCTTGTGAGGTTTCACTTATTAGATCGTTTTTGTTTGTAGCATCTCCGGCTTTTTTGACAACTAGCCAATAATACCCGGCAGTTAAATCGGACATATTTATCGGTATTGAAATATAATTAGCTGTAAGAGGTATGAATTCGGCAGGAATAAGAACCTCCCTTAAAATATCACCCTCTACGCCACTGGGGCTGAATGTATTGTCCCTAATTTGTAGAATTACATCTGCCCCCGCCCCGTCTTTGTCTATGTGTAGCTCAACCCTACCTATTTCAGTTGTTCCAGCTATAATAAAGCGACAGCAATAATTATAGTCGGCCAAGGGGTTTTCCAACACTCCTGCCCCCGTTTTAGCGTCCCTTTGTGTTCCCTCGTATATGATCGTGAAAGGTTGCAAGCTTAACAAAGGGTTCATAGTTGACTGATTAATAGGGCTTACACCATTCTTAAAAGCATTTAAAGTTATTGCCTACACCCCCTGCTGTACGGTTATTTTACATTCTATATTTAAGACCTGGGTTTGTCCCTTACTAAACAACTGCTCGACGCTGCCAATTAAAACTCCACTTCCAGCTCCCGCAGTGGCGTCACTAAACAAAGCCAGGTAAGTATGATCCCCATTGCCCTCCGAAAGGGATAGTGTAGACCTAAACCTAACAACGCTGCCGGATGGAATGACGGCACCAACCTGTTTCCTGAATGCTTCGCCGCCTGCGTTTCCGATAACAATAAACGGAGCATTAAACTCAGCAATTAGCTCTGCGATTTTTTCAAGCCCCTCGGTCGTTATTGCCACCTAAGCCACCCCCAAGCATACAATCTCTCCACAAATAGCGTCCGCATCACCGCAGTACCAAGGATCGGTTCTTAAAGTAACTACAAATTCGATCTTAATGCCAACCGGTAGTTCTCCCGTGACAAACTTACTCTGATAATTCACATCAACTATTTTCTTGTTTTGTTGCCCACTAACCAGCGCTTGAAGTAAATCCGGGATACCTTTCAACCTCCCACCATAAGAAACCTTATAGGTGAGTTTATTACTGCTCAACGCTGTAATGTTTACTTTTTGGATGAGATATTGACCCTGTATACCACGGCCTGGTAGATTGATTGTGAGAAGTTGCCCAGGCACCCAGCCATTTACCTCAGTTTCAAAGCTGCCCTTTATCGTCGGGTTAGCATGTTGAGCCAGATCAGCCTGTCCTGTCGCTTCAGCCGCTTGAATGGTAATTAAAGAATCATCAACAATTTTATGTTCATATATTCCGTCTCCGTCTTGAATTAAGGCAACGGCTTGTTGGCTAGCTAGGTCCTCAACCATAGTAATGACGTCCATTGGCACCTTGTATCTAAAAATTACGGTCGTACCGTTGGGCGGAGTAGCTGTTTGTGCGCTGCAACGAATATATTTTTCACCCTGGTTATACATCCAGGAATAGCTTGCTTCATCATCCACGTACTCAAGGCCCGGCTTTATGGGTGGATTATTTATGTCCCCAATGTAGACCCAAGGGCTATGTGGCTCATGCCCCAGCACCCAAAGACGCTGCTGACCGTCTGCAACATAGGCAAAGTCCTGTTCATCGGAAAGCATTTTACCACCCAGGACATAGACCTTATTTCTCAATCCCTGTATATCCGGTTCGTGTTTTAGTTTCCTGATTGCGCTGTTGTGAGTTATTTCCACTGGTGCGAATGCATTATACTGCTCAAAAAATTTAACATCTTTAAAATAGTCAAGTTTCCATTGCCAGCCTACGTACCCAGTAAGCTGCTTAAAGCATTCACTTGGCCGTAAGTAGTCGAATTTAATATACTCCACCACCGGAGCACCTGAGACTATGCCGTTCCCGATAAAGCCTGGGCAATACTTATTTAATATGTCGATCACTATGTCACTTGCAGACATATTTTCATAGACCTCTACTACCAGTCGCCGGTCAAGCTGATAACCATAATCGACCGATTCGCAAGGATAAAAAACTTTTGTAGGTGTTTTCTCATCCTCTTTTGGATTAGTAATGATGCCGCCAAACAATCTGACTCCATTATCCTCGATTATTATTTCTTGCCCTTCAACCGGCTTATCCCCGCTTTTTAGTGTGAAAGAACAGGTGTCCTGCTCGTTGCCAAGTGCCTGCTCTATACTGAAACCGTCAAGCCTTACATCGGCAGTGCGGGCAACACCGGCTATTGTAATTTGCATGTTACCACCTCACGCCATGGCGTTGTAGCTCTCGCTCCAACTGCTCCCAAATCTCCTCAGCATTACTACCGGTGATATCGATATTGAAAACATTACCGGCACTACCTGTCAATGCAGCAACCGGTGCATCTACATTAACTGCAGGTGCCCTTAGTTTTGCAAGCAGTTCATTAGGAGTCGCCGAAAACCGAGAAGCTTGATACTCAATATCCTCTTTCAGCTTAGTTAGCCCAGAAGCCTGTCCTCCACTATTATTTGAGCTAAAGCTGATATCTTTCACAGCCCTAGTAAACAGCGCTGCCACTGACTTAAATATTGTGGCAATATCTTCTTGTAGGCTACCTGTTAATACTTCCACCTCTGCTGTTTGCAGCTCAACGTCAGGCATAATGGTTGGTACATCAATAGTAGGCGTTGTTGCCTCAATAGCCGCTGTATTGGTTTCTACCTCTTGCGTTACGCTGTCCGTGCGCTCCACGTTAGCCTTTGCCTGATACTCTGCCGGTGGCGCATCCGGTAGCTTTGGTAGTTCCGGTGTTTTTAGATCTTCTATTCGTGACGTTACCACCGACTCAATACCGGATAGTTTTGCCATCTGTGCAGCTAATTGGCTAACTGCCCCGCGTATTAATGGGACACCGCCTTGTAAATCTCCGGTCATCATGCCCACTAAATTAGGCATCCATTGGTCAGCGTTACTTCCTGGCCCTTTTTTGGTCGGTGAGCTAAAGCCAAGGTAGTTGCTGATCTCCTGGGCAACTGATTCTAACGTATTTGTCAGGTCAGTGCGCCTGGATGCGATACCACTAATAAGGTTACCGATTAGATTACTACCCCAGTTTGTAGCATAATTTACCGTAACCTGGAACCGCGTATCAACCTGACCCAAGATGTCGTAAATAAAGTTACGGTTGTCAGTCCAACCCTTAACTAAATCAGCATTGGTTTTCTGCCATAATGCGCTAAGTCTCTGCTGAACCTCCTGCCAAGTAGCAATACTCTGCGCCTTGATCTCATTTTGCTTGGATGATAATTGATTCCCCGCATCACTCCAGGATTGCAACAGGCTTGAAACTTCGCTTTGTACGATAGCTACATGCTGGGATGCCTGGGCCTTGGCCTCATTAATAACAACCTGGCGCTGGTCTGCAGCCTCACCCACTTGGTCAGTATCGGAAATATTAAGCGTACCAGACAAGTCGGGCAGTGCCGTCGAAATAGCCCCGGTAAGTGCCGCGGCAAAGGCAGCGCCAAGCTTCTGAGCTTCTTCTACCAGCTTTTCGAGTTCTTTGACGGTATTTTCTCTAATTTCTCGGTTCTTATTTTCCCAATCATTAGCGTACTCTGTCAGTTGGGCAGCCGCATTGCTGCGGAGCTCGGATATTTTAGACTCGGTTTCATTTTTAAGCCCGGTAAGCTCGCTGGTGGCCTGCTGTGTAGCTAAAGATGATTTTTCCTGCCAGAGCAACACATACTGCTGCAATTCATCGTCAGTCAAACTATTAAGTGCCGCAATCTCACTACTGGCCTTTGGCCCCATCTGTTCAAGCTCAGAAATAAGACCCTGATCAATGCCTCGGGCCGCTAGGGTCTGAAGGTTTGCTTGCCAATCACGGAAAGCGCTGACCTGATCATCAAGATTGCCCAGCAAATCCAGCCCGGATACTTCCTTGGGCTCCGGAATGGAATCAAAAAGTCCCACCCAGTCCATAAGGCTCTTGGCCCTACTATCCACTGCCTTCTGATACTCTTGGGTTGCTTTCTGCTCATCTTCGATTAACTTCTTGTTTACATCTTCAACTTTCTTCTGATAATCTTCCAGTGCCTTAGTCAGATCTTGACGGTACTTACCGGCAGTTTCCTGGACATTTTTGGTCAGATCCTTCATTTTCTTGCCCTGTTCATCTAGTGCCGAATTAGTAGACCGAATCTCCTTTTCAAGCTCGGCCTGTGACTTCCTTTCTTGTGTCAACCGCAATTCAAGCTTTTGAGTTTCCTCGGCAGTGGCTTCCTTAGAGGCTTTGGCCTCATCGTAGCCCTGAGCGACCGAAGCAACTATTTGCTTTTGCAACTCTAACTGCTTGCTTAGGTGCGCACTTTTTAAGGATAGCTTGTCTGTCTCGGTTGCATTTTCGCCCATTTTTGCGGCAGCAATATCATACTCCGCTTGCAGTATCTGCAGGCCAACGCCTAGCTTATCGGCTGTCTTTTCCCATGCTGCGCGGGTATCCTCTGCGGCTTTGGAAGCTTTTCCGCCTGCGCTACCAGCAGATCCGCCTAGCCCGTCCATCGAATTACCTAGTCCTGAAACTGCTTCAGCAGCAGCGTTAGCCTCTGCTTCCAACTTAGGCAAATCTCCCGTATCTACATCCGGAGGCTTCGCTGTGCTGGCCTCTGCCGCTTTCGGCATGAATGAAGTTTTGACACTAGACATTGCGTTAGATAATTTTTCTCCTGCTACCTGGGCTGACACGCCAAGTTCCTGTAATTTGAGGTCAATATCGTCTATCTTTGAATTTACCGCTGACTGAGCCTTATCAAAGCCTGCCTCAAAGCCGGGGGCAATCTTTCCGATTAAACCAACGACCGGAGCAACTGCACTCATTATTCCGCTTAGTAGTGAAAATACTTTGCGCTTAAGCTGGTTAAAGCCTGTAGCTATGGATATTATCATGCGGTTGAAAAATGATACTATTACGCTGGCCACGGCCTTGGTTTTATCCTGAATACCGCCCCAGTTATTGACCCAGGCCTTGTATAAGGCGTATGCAGCGGCCACAAGTGCACCGATAGCAATTACTACCCAGTACATTGGATTAGCTAACAACGCACTATTAAAAGCCCATTGGGCAATTGTAGCTAAGCTAATACCTGCCCGATACATAACCAGGGCTTCCCGCGCAGCAACAAAAGCAAAGGTTAGTCCCTCTACTATGGCTGTGGTTATCATGGCAAATTTTAAAATAATAAACGATGAGGCGACTCCTAAGATAGCAGCTTTTATTGCCGTACTATGGTCGTTTATGAAATTAAATAATTTACTTGTGATGTCAATTGCACTGCCAAAAACATCACCCAATCTTTTGCCCCATACTTCAAGTTGCCCAGAGTCGGAAAGATTATTAAATGTAGTTAATAATTCTTTGAGTTGTGCCTTAGTTTTTTCAAATATGTTTTGGCCAAGTATTCTACCAGCAGTACCAAGCCAGTCTTTTAGGTTTGATATCATGCCATTAAGAGTTGTGCTTTGGGCCTCCATCGCTCCGTGATAGCGGTCACGAATAATAGCAGTAAGGGCATTGTTCATCATTTGCATGTTTGTTATTTGCCCTTTTGAGTTTACTATTTCCTGGTTATACATTTCCTGTGCTTTTGAGGCAAGCATATCTTTTGTAATTCCAAATTCCTTAAGACGCTCCAATTCACCAGTTTGAGCGTCGGCAACTGCTTCCATGGCCTGGGTCAGGGGCTTGCCCATCGCGGCCGCCATATCTCCCAAATCACCTAATACATTTCTGGCTTCGATACCATATGCCTGAAGTCTTACTGTAGATTCGATGATCTCAGGTATTTCAAAAGGTGTTTTGGCAGCAAATTTGGTGGCCCATTCAAGCAATTCTCCAGCTTTCTGAGTGTCTTTCATAACAATATTGAGCGTTTGCCTGTACTGCTCCATTTGGGCATTTCCAGAAACTAGCCATTTCCATCCACTAGCTATACCGACCCCGGCAACAACGCCGGCAATGACTGTTTTTAACCCATTAAGTGCTTTATTTGTTACTGAAACTTCATCGCGAACATGATTCATTCCCCGTCTAAAGTCCGCCATATCCAAACCAAGTCGGACTAATAATTCACCGACGTTCATTATTGCTCACCAATCCCCCTTTCTAAATAAATATTGGTATTATATAATAACCTAAGGGGGTGATAATTTATGGATGGAATTTATTTTGCGCTTGGAGTTCTATTACTGCTATTAGGTGTAATCGGGCTTATTTTTGGTAAATTGCCAAAAACTGCTGGACGCAAAATCCCAGCATTACTTGCAATATCTGGAATTATCTTAATTATTACTGCAGGGATAACTGCACCTGATCCTCAAGAAGCAATGGAACAACAACGGGCAGAACAACAGCGCATTGAAGCTCAGCAGCAACAAATCGAAGTCAAAACCGAAGCTCAAGACATGATTAACTCTAAGGGTCAACAAAAAGTAGTTGTGTATGTCAAAAACAACAGTGACAAAATATTTTCTGGCTCCGTGGAAGTAAGATCGTTAGACACTGACGGCTCCCAATTGGGCTGGGATGTTGTTTACCCAAAAGACTTAGAACCAGCCAGGCAAACATACGCCATTTTATGGTTAAAGACGTGGCCCACTGGTTCAATAAAATATAAGGTTGATGGTAGTTTTAAGTAATTAATCAGTTAAAGGTGCTTTAGCTTACCCGGTACCTTAAGTCCCTTCGCCTTTGCCGCCTGCACCAAAGAAGCCAGATCATCATTCTTTACTTCCTTTTTTTCACGTCTCTTTGGCCGCTTCCCGATAAACTGCTCAATTTTAAACGCCTTACTGCCTTTTTTTCGATGCAGGTTGGCAGTCAGCGCCGAAAGCTGCGCGACCGGGTAGGAATCTTCCCACCAATCTTGTTGCTTTTGGTGAAGCGTTTCCTTGGCTATGTCGTGCAGCTGCATCGGTGTAAACTCGGCCAGATCAGCACGTTTCCAACCGCACTCCCGACCGAGCAGCGCCAATACTTCGACTGTTATCCAGCCTACATCTTGCCCTTCGTGCCCGCCTGCACCAGTGCCACTAGGCCCGACAGCAGGCGTTTCAGGGCTAAAAAATGGAGGTCGATAAAAGCACCTGCCAATTCTTCGACCTCACTCAAATAAGCCTCCTGAATATCTTCTTTCGTGATCCCTGGGAATATCTCCGGGACGTGCTTGTAAAGAATGCCGGTAACCGCTTCCAGGGCATCCCGAGAAGATTCTGCCTTGAAAATGACATCCAGACTGCCGCTCAGACTAACGGCCAGGGCTTCCAGTTCCTTGATTTTGCGCTCAGTGACTGTAATCTTCTTGCCTGCTATTTCAACTTCTTTAGTTCTTGGCATTTACTATTCCTCCCTAAAATAAATCGGCCCCTGTCCATAGAAGCCGATTGTTTCCTCAATAATTTTTTCAACAGATTTTTCAATACTATCCTCATTTACAATTGCAAACCCTTCATACCGAACATCATTGCCAGTGTCGGTATAGAGCACCAAGATAATTTCCTGCCCCAGGTCCCGGAGCCAGTCGCCGTCTACCCAGTACGCTTTGGCTGTGGCCACAAAGGAGTTCATCGACTGCTTTTTCTCCCGCCAGCCACCAGATGTGAACTTCGTAGCTTCCCTGGTGTCGGATAATTGCTCCAATGCCCAATTAAAACAACCACCAACCTGGTGCATCTGCAGATACTTGCCGCTGACAGTTACGGCCCCGCCCTGGGTGTCGCTGAATACTACTACACCGCCAGCGTGCTCTACTGTGTAGCCGGATGAAACAACAGCCCCGTCAACCTTTACGGTTACATCGTGGTTCTTAGACCAGTACCTCATGCCTGGATCATCAATAGTAAACCTGGTGCCGGTAATATCGGCCACGGTAGGAGCATCTGTAAAGTCATAAATACCGTTTGCCGCTGGGTCGTAGCCTACCAGGTCGCAGGCAAATGCCTGGTCCGGTGTCGGTGTAAATATACCGCCTATACTACCGCGAATAGCCATACATCATCACTCCCGGTAGTGAAACGAGCCATCACCCTGAAATTCCACTGTTTCTTGTATTAACTCGTCAACCGCCAACTTAATGCCGTCAGCAGAGATAATCGCGTAACCCTCGTAACGTATGCCTGTTGATTCGTTAACATGCAGCACAACGATAACCTCAGAACCCAAGGCCTCGAAAAACTGCTCGTCACCCCAATATGCTTCGGCACTGCCAGTAAATCCATTTAATGTAGACTCAAATTCTTTCCAACCATTACTCTGAAACGTGGTTTTATCCTGCATGTCCAGCGTAGGATCAATGCTCCAATTGAAAAAACCACCCGCCTGCGCCACTGCGACATAACTGCCACTGACGGTTACAACTGCGCCAACTGCCTGGGCTACATCAAATACCACTACCCCGCCTGCGTGTTCAAGTGTGTAGCCATTTGTGACCGTGTTACCACCCACCTTTACGACTACGGCAGTATTCTTATCCCAATACCGTTTTGTCACATCCGTGATGGTATACCGTGTCCGGGTTGCGTTTGCGGTAGTTGCCTCATTTGTAAATGCAACAGGTGCGACATCTGTTTGCACATACACCGCACCTAATTTTCCCGCTAATGTCATATTATCATCTCCTGCATTCTATTGATTAGGCTGCAGCATAAGTTAATGCACCTGTGCCTTGGAGCTCCACGGAAAAACCAACAATACCATCTACTGCTACCTCGATGGGCATGGATGATACCAGAGCCGATCCAGTGTACTTCGGGAAAGTAGCGCCAACACGCAATTCAATGGATAGGGGGGTACCGGCAAGCCAAGCATCCTGAATAGCCTTTTGTCCATTTGCATCGGCATTGATTTTATAGTTTCCTTCCGCTGATGCGCTCCATTCTTTTAAGCCAGCAATAAATTCTTTCCAACCGTTAGAGTCAAAGTTGGTGCTGTCCATCATATCGGCACCCACATCCAAGGACCAATTTTTAATCTCCGCCACTTTGTTTACGCCAATATAAAACCCACCACTTTTACCTGCTACTGCCATTTGTTTATACCTCCTTAATTATAGTGAAATTAATAACCCACTCATTTCTACCGTTTGCATCTCGGCCCATACTCTCAGGCGATTGCTTTGCCTTAACCAACAGATAGCGGGTTACGCCCAGTGTCTGTTCAGTCAAGCCATGCAGAGCATTTTTTGCCTGTTCAATCTTTGCTCGTCCAGTAGCGTAACTTTTGTTCCTTACTCGCACTTGCAGTCCTGGGTATTCACCATCCCAGTGCAAATCGGGAGGGCTACCGGCGTACTCGAACAGGGCAACACAGCTATCTGGGGCTTCCGGCAGAAAACCTAAAAAAATATCAGCGCCAACTGTACCTATCCCCTGCGCTTGCAAATATCCTCCAATATCTTCTAAGAGCAATACCATTCCTCCATAAGAAAACCGCCCTAAAAGGACGGTCTACCTAAAATATTTATTATACTCCTGGCGGCGACGCTCCCCGCTGAGCTGCGCGTAAATTAACGTCGTACTGGGCCTAGCGTGGCCCATACTGGACATAATAACATGTAATGGTGCCCCATTCTCCAACATCGTGGTGGCTGTCGTATGTCGCCATCTATGCGGATAGACGTTTACTTCGACCTCTGAGTGTTTGGCAATATCTTTCACTATCTCCCTTATCCTGGCTATCGACATGCGCCTGATAGGGTTCCGGACGGTGACAAATAGTGCTTCGTGTTCATCTTTGCGGGACTGCAGATATCTCTGAAGCCAAATCCTGCACCTCTCAGTAAAATACACCTCGCGCTGTTTATTGCCCTTGCCGATGACCGTCGCTGACCTCGTCTGCCAATTAACATCCTTTATGTTTAGTCCATGCACCTCGCCTATCCGGCAACCTGAGGCGTAGAAAAACTCCATAAGTGCCTTTTCAAGCGAACTACTACAGGCATCCCGTAACAATTCCACTTCTTCAGTATTCAGCGCCTTTGGGATCCTGGCGCCCTGCTTTGGTTCCTTTAGTTTCGAGGAAACATTTCGTTCAATAAAACCTTCTTCATGCAGGTATCTAAAGAAGGCGCGTATAAACTTTATTCTATGCCCGATACTAGCAGGCTTAAGATGATCTTGCTTGATTAAATACTCTTTAAGAGAAAGATGGGTAACATCTTCAATTTCAATGTCTCCTATGTGTCTAATTAATAAGTTCGACTGTATTTGGTATGCATTAAGCGTGTGGGGAGAGTATCCCAACAACCGCTTATCGCCCTCATATAATTTCCAAGCCTCACTAAGCAACATTAATCAACACCTCACCATTAAGTTATATAACCTATATAACTAATTATAATGCTGCATAGAGGGCTTGTCAATATGAGTTATATAACTTATAATATTTTAATGGAGGTGCTAAGGCATGGCTGTTGACAAGGATAAAAATACACAGGTCCTGGCTACATTCCCAAACGATATGCTTGCAAAAATAGAAAAATACTGGCATGATAATAAGCTTAAAAACAGGAACGAAGCCATAAGACAACTAATTAGTATCGCGCTAGAGAAGACCTCTAAAAAATAAGAGGTCTTCTCTTTTGTCTGTTTTTAAGTTATATTAGTTATATGAGTTATCTAACTAACGCTTTTCGTTGGTTAGTTATAAGAGTATTTCTTGTGGCGGTTGCTTTTTGTCAATTTCAAATTGTGCGAGCAATTCCGCTTCTCGCTTACTTATTTGTATGTCTTGGTCTTTACCAAACTT
>Ga0209318_1000235_pt1 | contig 58337 bp, 79 predicted proteins | sample RifGroE1_FD_183999 | JGI IMG/M metagenome (GOLD analysis project Ga0209318, IMG submission 183999) | Groundwater microbial communities from Rifle, Colorado, USA - Groundwater E1 (SPAdes) (version 2) | ecosystem: Environmental > Aquatic > Deep subsurface > Groundwater | place: Rifle, Colorado... | reverse complement strand
CATCTTCCGCGACAGCAACCCATTCTTGAGTATCTTCAAGAAATTCTATTTCAATAACTTCTAGATCATCCATTTCTGGAGAATTGTCTGCCTTCCAGTCTTTAATCATTTCCTTAAAATCTTCTTTGTCATATTCCATTTTGAAACACTCCTTTTTATTCTAAGTTTTTACGTAAGAGTAAAACTTATATGTTTTTGGGTATCGTTATTTGACACCTCAACTCCTCTATATTTCTTGCTGTGTACAAAATGGTTCTCAATGACATTTCTGGTTTGATAATTACCGCCAGACAAATAAACCTCAATAGTAGATCCACTCCAACCAAATTGGACTTCTGGTAGTTCATTTACACAATCTTTTAATATTTTATCGATAGTGCTTTTGACTTTTTGGATTCTGGTTCCCATGACTTCTTCCTCTTCATTGCTAAACATTTTTAAATCACTTCTTTCATAAATTAATAAATAATATTTACTTGATTAATAACATCATATCACGCTTGCACGCATACGTCAATAAAAATTTACTCTTTTTTCTCCTTTTCATCTAAATATTTTTCAATTGCTTCAGCAGTAATTTGAGCTATTGATTTATTAGTTTTTTTAACATAGATGTCTAAGCGTTGACGTAATTCTAATTCAATTCGAGTGTTTAGAGATACTTGCATTTTTGTAACCTCCTTTGATGTAGTGATGTAGTAAGATAATGTAAGTATAACATACGTGCGTGCGTATGTAAAACCCATGAACTAAATTTGGCTTGCTGTTATACTAATTATGCCATTTAATACCATAAATTGTAAGTTTTCTGGGAAAATTTAAATCAATTCAATTTCCGTCCAATGTATCATAATTTCATTGTCAAAATTTCCATCGACTACAACATAATAATTCAAATCTTTTAGATTACCTTCGCACTCTGATTCATCATTACCTTGAATAATTCCTTCAACAAATTCACCTAAAAGATCATAAACTTTAACCTTAGTACCATCTTTTAAAATATCCATTGTGTGCTTCCTCCTTCAGTCTATCATAATTTCTTGATAAACTCCAAACCCCTGCAATCTATTGTTATGGCTGTTATACAGTTTGCAGGAGTTTAGGCATTATCAAAATAATTATTTATTGCTTCTGAGGTAATTATCTATACACTGTCATTGAAAAATCTTTTACTCTACTAAAAGAAATATCTCTTAATCCAATTCCCTTATCTTCTTCTAGTAAATAAGGATATTTTAAAAATAGTTCTTCAAGGTTTTCAAGTAATTCTTGGTATTGATCTTCGGACAATTCTTTTAAGTGTAATTCGTCCCATTTTCTATAAAAACTCATTGCAATCCTGTATCCTTTTAAAACTTCCCCTTGACATTGACCGCATTGACTCCAATCAGTTTTTGGTCTATTGAATACTTCTGCTGAAGTGCTAAAATATGGTGATTTATTACTTCCTAATGTATAGTAACTTACGTTGAAAACCTTTGTTTTAGATAAAGTAAAAGCAACATGAAATTCATTAGAATTAATTGTATTGGTCATAATAAATATACACTCCTTCATTTTAAAGCTTCAATGCCACATACTAACCTGTTATATAGTATTTCAGGTTAGTTTCGTTCATTTAGAACTCGTCAGTGTGACTTTTTACCATTCGTGTTCTTGACCTTCTAAGATTCCCATATCTGAGCATATTTCAGAAATTACGCTATCCAAGAGAATCGCTTGGCCTGAAGTTTGTCTGCCCCATATATTTTCATCTTCCAAAACAACTTCACCTTTTTCTTTTAGTTTGTCACATAACCAACTTGAAACAATCCACCACTCATAAGGTTCATTGACTTCGCCCTGTTCCTCTTCCAATTCTTCAATTTTGTTTTCAATTGAAGAAATTTTTTCTTCAAGTTTATTTTTTTCATTCTCTTTTGTTTGTATTTCTTCATCTTTGTTTCCATCTTCGTCTTCTAGTTCTTCAATACTATTTTCAATGTCTTGAATTTCTTCCTCTAATTGCTCTTTCTTTTCTGTTAACTCCTCAATTTTACCTGAATTATCCGTGTAGTAATTGGAGCAATCATCAAGACTAAATGGTGCTTCTCTGTCCTCGAACCCTTGTTTAATTATGTATTCCACCATTCCAGTAACACAGGAAAGGACTTCGCGAGAAACAAATTTACCTTTAATATCTTGATTCTTGGATGAATTTACATTTACAGTTTTTGTCATTTCAAACAACCTCTTTCATTAATTTAATTGGCCTTATTTGCCATAGACTAGCATTAACTCTGTTATAGAATTTATGCTAGTTTCGCCTAATTTAAGGCTCCTCAGTATGGCTCTAAACATCCATTTCCAATTGATAAGCAATGTTTTTTACTGTCTCTTCATAAGCGAACCACGCTAGTAAATTTTTGTTTAAATCCTCTTCTGCAAAAAAGTCCTCGTCATCCCATTTATCTCCAAACAATTCTTTAGGAGATTTAAAACCAGTTTCTTCTAGAGATTCTTTGAACATTGCTTTAATTTCAGTTTTAAATTCCTCATAGAACTTTACAGTGTCATGGTAATAAATAAGCTCTGAAACCATACCAGATTGGCAACCATGTTGCATTAAGTCTTCAATATATCCCTCGATTTCGTTTTCTTCACGGTCAAGAAGTGAGTCAATAACTCTCAGTGTCAATTTGTTAGTGGTCTCCACTCTGATTGCTAATAATTCCTTTTTCATATGTATTCCTTCTTTCTTAATTTTTTGGTCATCATCAGTACACGCTTAACGTGTATACTAGCACTGTTGTTGAATTTGGTGCTAGTATCGACCTTTATCCTATAATTTTAAATTCTTCGATTTCCCACGACTCATATGAACTAATTGGATTTTCAATTTGAAAAGATTGTAATTTTTCAATTGAAGTAAAAGCACCATCAAAGGGACTTTAAGACATGTAAAATCTTCTTGCCATTTCTTTTAGAAGCACATATTCTACATTCATAATTAACATTCCATAATTTGTAAATTCATCCTCTTTACTCGCTTCTTCTGCTAGATTTTTAATGATTCCATCCTGAAGGACTTGTGTTCTTTCGTGAGCACTAAATTCTTCAAATGCAGTTTTTAAGTCTTCGTCGCTCATTGCCATAACTTTTTCATTCATTTTAAGACTCCTTTCCTTTCTTAATTTCGAAACTTTACTCCTTTGATTTATTCTAGGCCAATTGTTATAAGTATTATCCACAATTGCCTTTTAAACTCATAATCTTATGATATATATTATATCACTTTTAGTATGAACTTAGAAGGGAATTAAGGCTAATTCCCTAAATAATTATTTTACAATTTTGCATGGGTTTCTCATAGTATTTTGAAAATATGATTTAACTATTCCTGATTGCGCTCAACTGTGCCATCATGATTCTGTTGTATTCATCATAACTTTCTTTTGCCACAAATAATGGAAGCATATGGTTTTTGTCAATTACTTTTCCATGAATATCTAGAGCAAGTTCACCAATTTGATATTTAACATTCTTCAGTTCTGGTAAGTCTCCTTCGCTTGGTGTATTGCCAACAAATATATAACCCTCAATTTCCTTTGCATATCTTTTCATTTTAACTTCACTCCTTTAGTTTTAATAACTTTACCTCGAATACTAGACAATAACAAGTTAACAATTGTTATTGTCTAGATTACAGATACAATTATTTAAGAATTATTAAGTCAATCTGTAATTTCTACTATATATGAATACATAGCTTTATATAATTTTTCCGGTATTAGTTCTCGATACATATCAGCAATATCCTTTATAAGTTTTTCTTTATAATCCTTATACACCTTGAAAGCTTCGTTTGGAGTATTACTCCTACCTAAATACACCATTTTCTTATTAATATCATGACACTGTGCCACAAATTTATCCTTGTCACTATGTAAATATACGCCTATTGGATATTTTCCTCTTGACTTATTAGATTTTACAAACAAATAATTTATGTCTTGTGGAACAAATACGCATGTTTCAGGAGAATATACCTTATTCCCTTTTATTAGTATATCCTTATCAAGTTCCATTCTTTTACCTTGTATTATGTAATAGTTTTCATCATACCACTTAGCAAAAACTTGGAAGTTATACCACTCTTTGCAGACAGTACACCCTATATATGTAGGGTACTTTACTAAATATTTTTCACTATAACATCTTTTAAACATATCTTGCCAGATAGAATATGATCTAATGTTTTGTTTGTATTCACCAATTCCTAAGTAACCAACATTATAATACACTTTATCAAGAGGATTAGATATTTCTCCTTTTTTAAATACTCTATAGCAACAATTTGTAATATACCCATTATCAAATTTTATTTCCACATTCTCCGAATTGTTATATTTAACTATTTGCATAATACTTCCGTGTCTATTTTTAGAAAATTCTCCAAGTCTATTTTCGGTTTTAACTTTTGTCAATTAAATATTCCTTCTTTCATTTTATAATTTAGATTTTAAATTAAATAAATACAATCAATATTCATCACATCCTTAAATAAATTTCCTTTTAAGTTTTTCCGACAATGCGTTAAGCCTTTGTTATTATCTTAACGCATAGGCTCAAAACTACTAAAGATTATTAAGCAACATTGGCATTATTTGTAATGTCAATGATTAACTGAGCGTCTTGCTTATCTTCTTCGTTATTGCCGAACTCTTCAGGTTCATCTGTTATGATAGATTCGAGGTTTTCAACTTGTAAAGATTGTTCCCATTGTTCCTCTTGCTCAATTACTGGCTCAACTTCTTGAATCTGTTCAACCTCTTCAACTTTTACTTCAGCAACCTTTGCAACAATTTTGAACTCATTGACCAGTGCCTTATCCATTTCCTCAATTCTAATTTTTCCACTTGATGCGCTAGAGGTATCAGACTCTGTATACCTTTTGTATCTAGCAGGAACATCAAAGAAGAATTTAGCAACAAATTTAGCAAAACCCTTTGCGCTGATATCGTTCAGAATGGCCTTGAGTGCCGTGTTATAGATAACTGAGACATGAACCTTCTTGAGATATTCAATAGGTTTCTGATACTTCTTAAGTTCTTTAGGTTCGAGTTTTGCTATTACTTCAGATTCTTCAAGTTTTTGAAGTTCTGCAGGTAAAGAGAATTTTTTAATGAATTTTACAACTTCATTGAGATATTCTGTGACTCTTTCGACTTGTGCCATGGTTTCAGCATCGACCATGATAGAATCCTCCGAAAATTCTTGCAATGATTTGCCGGAAAGATCAAATGAATTAGTCATAACCATTAGAACCTGTTGCATAGTCTCAAATTTTACTTCTCGGTTCGCTGAAACATTAATGAATTTAGTCCATAAATCTGTTGCTAATTGCTTGTAGATAAATGTTCTAACCTCATCACCAATGCGAACCTTGTTAACTTCGGCATTACTTAACTTCTTTCCTCCTTGGAGTTTGATAAACTGCAATTCTCTTTCCTGTTGTGTCATGTCTTTGAAATAGACCATTTGAATTTTACAGTTCTTGAAAACTTGCTTTGCTCTGTCCGGTAATTCGCTCCATTTTTTACCTGCGACTATGTATGTTTCTACTGTTTCATCTTCATTCTCAATGACAACAGGCCGAATGTTATGGCCTAATTTTATTTCATCGTTTAAGAATCTTTCAAGTGTGGTACTGCGCTGTTTTCCGTCCAAAAGATCAATGACTTTCTCTAATTTACCTTTTATCTCAATTTCGACCTCAGTTTCAGCACCAATTATAGGTGGAATATAAGTCGTTAAAGCTTGAAATACAGAGTCAATTAGGTCTGTTTGCTCTTTGTTACCCCACACGAATGAACGTTGCATTTCAGCATCACGGTTAATTTGACCTGATTTTAATTGACCAACTAAACCCACAATTCCAAAAGTTTTTACTAGCATTTCTTTCATTTAATACCACTCCTTAATAATTGATTCCCAACTATACGCAAGCTTTTGTTATAATATGTTTAGCTTGCGTACACTTACAATCAACTTTAAGAATTAATTATTTTCGTCTATAACTTCAGAAATTGCAATTTCTCCCCACCTTACACAATGGGCAACCGTGTAATGTTCTCCATGCATTGTTAAAATAGTTTGTTGAGCGTCTTGTGATAATTCGCTCTGCAATCCGGCAAGCTCACTAAATTTCCTGTGCATTTCATTTAGGATGTTTTGATCATTGTTTGTCATTTTTAGCACTCTCCTTTAATTTAAAGGACTTAATAAATGTCCTTTTTGAACTAAGCGACGAATTACAGCAGGGGAAATTACTCCATTCATACACACGTTCGCTTTAGTTCAAAAAAGACACTCCGTTGAAATGTCTTTTTTATGTGGTAGGGTTATTCGCTCATCAAATCTTCAATTTCCTGCTTTTGACCCCAATCTAAATTAGAGTATAAGTTCATTAAAGATTTAAATTGTTTAAAAGATAAGTTGGCATTTTTCAGCGTGTCGATGATTATTTGTTTTCCTTCCTCTTTCTTTTCTACCTTGCGTTGTTCTCGTTTCTTTTTACCTTCAATGGCATCGTTATAGATAGTTTCAAGTGAGATATCTAATAAATCAGTGCTTTCAGTGAATATTTCAACCACTGTTAATTGATCCGTATGATTATAACCAATCATACCAGATTTTTTGCGCTTAGTTTTGAATAGGATGTTAGTTTCATACATTTCAATATCAAACTTTTGAGTATAAAAGCTGTAATTCCCATTCGCTGACCTTTCAATTATTCTGCGAACGTCACTAATATCTATAACCTTTCTACCATTTTCGGTGTCGTATTTGTTATAACCTTTTGAAATAACATCTTTTACAAAATTGGCTGTTAGCTCTTCATTGACTTTTTGAATTAATTCTCTAAGGGTCAAGTTCTTTTCTTCGATGGTTAAAATTCTTTCCATTTTATAATCTCTTTCATTCTTTAAATTTTTACCCAAGGTCTAAACTCATAAACTTCTATATATTATAAGTTTACACCTTGCGGAAAATCCAATCCCTTCAGCCTAAGTTTATACAATTTATCATTAAATCGCAAGCAACCTACATTTTAATTTTGTTATGCAAGTTTAAAGCAATTGTTATGATTAAATTGTAATAATGAATAAACTGAAGGGATTTATAGAATGTTTTTGGTTAATTCTCTCTTTTTTGCTTCTCTTGTTCTTGTGTTTACCCTCTAGTGTGGGTATTTGTTATTGGATATTCGACAACTTGTTAATTTACTTTACTTTCTATATGGGCAACCGCCTTCTTCTGTCCAACTGAGACATTCCCAACATGGTCTAAACTGGTTTAATGTACAACCTTGTTTTTCGATTTGGATACTTTGCTTCATTTAATTTTCCTCCTCTTAATTAAGAGGGCAAATACAGGAACAAGATAGCTTGAAAGAGAGGTTTTAAGACAATTCAGCCTAGCTTAGAACATAGCATTTGTTATTGTTAAAAGACTAAATCCAATATTTTGCTATAGCGCAACTACCTAAACATTTTCCATCTTTGTATAAAAATTTTTGATTAAATTCCACATTTTCAACTTTTGTGTCATCACTAAAGATAACCGTGATAATTTGGTAATTTTCGGGATGAATATTTACAAACATGTTATAGTTTTCCATGATTCAACAACTCCTTAAATTTTAAGTATGTTGCTATGCTCTAAGCTAAACTAAATTGTCTCTTTACCCCTTACAATTATACTCGCTTCCTGTCTTAATTTCCACTCTCTTTTTCCGAGATTAGAATATTTATTTTTAACTTTATACTGACAAAGTATATGTAGATCCCCATTGGCCTCCCATTGGGCCAGATTTAATTGTTATAGAATATCCTGCTTTTTCGATTCTGAGCAATAAGGCGAAAAATGATGTTTGATATTTTGAAGAGTAGCTTCGAGCTTTTCCTTTAAGAGATTTTAAAGGATTTGTTATAGTTGAATTGGATAGCAGGTCTTTCAGGATTTGATACTGCCATGAACCTTTAGCAAGTTTTAGAAAAGAATCTTTTTGAGTTTGTGACATTTTTATTTCCCACTTTCTTAATTTTATTTTTTGATTAAGAGAGCAGAAATTAAGACAAGAATTTAGCAAGTTTTTTGTAAGGGATAATTTGCGGCTTAAACCTTACTCTTTTTACTCTGTCGCGTCAATGCATACTAGTGTAAAAAAATTTTAGGGTTAAACTTTGATCTATCCTATCATTGAAACCCACTATCCACCTACCAGGCCCATAAAACTGAATGAAGAGGATATTCGTCTACTAAACTCGTATAGCTGGCCTTTATTAGAGGCAAAGTCAAGATAGGAGTTTTTCGGCTAAATCTTACATGGTTTATTATGGCGATACATGAGGGATGCTTCTAAGGATATGCTTTTAGGTGTATGTAGGACTGATGTTAAATGTCTGTGATTAGCAAAACCTCCTGTTTGACTGTTTTTGGTGTTAGGTCAATTTTAAACTAAAAACGATTCGATTGCAAGTAGTTCAAGAAAATTATTTTTGAGTTTATCACTGACTGAGTTTTCAAGGCGAGTGCTGTTTGTGTTGTCATTGCCTTGATTAATCCCTATTTTAAACTATATTGATAAATAAAGATACTCTCATTTAACCTCGTTTTAACCTGTTTACAGTTGTTTATATGACATTACGTATATATAGCTATTGATTGCGCTGTATTACTAATTATTTTAATATTATTTTTATATTTACATCGGATCTTAACACTATATTTTAGGTCAGAATAGGCCATAATCAATTTTAAGACTCTGTGATACTGTTTTAAGCGTTTGTGATCTATCTCTAGTGTGATTGTATATAGATTAGGTTTTAAATCGCTTGTAACAGTGTTTTTGTGGCAGGTATTTTATATACTGATAGAGTTTGAAATGATAAATTGGATATATCCGGCTTGTAATTAAGTAAAGCAAACAAAAAAAGACTAGATAATATCTAGTCTAAAATTTATCTATTCCGTTTTCCTTCAGTATTTCTAAGATTTGCTGCAATCGCCAGAACATGATTTTTTCATTGTCTGTTTTCATGTCTTGTTCTGATACTGTTTGATTTATAAATTCTAAAAAATTAGGCTCCAACTCATTCCATAATTTTTGCTTAAAATTGTTTACTGCGTATTGCTCATTCGTTAATTTTTCCATGCGCTGTCACTCCCCTATTTAATTTTAGTATTGCTTAAATTAAAAAGAAAAACTAGAGTTTTTGCTCTAGTTTTTAGAATAAACTCTGATATGCCTCTTTGAGCGTGTTGAAGGTTTGGATATCCTTTTTGCGTAGGTTATAATCATATGTAATAAATTTTCCACTATATGGAGTAACATAAGAGAGATTATTATCCATGTCCCTAACCTCTTCTGATGCCATCCATAAAGCATTAAATGATTCATAACCCAACTTTTTAGCCCATTTTTCAGACTTTTCAGTATAAGTCATTCGCGGTCAACTCCTTTATTAAGTTGTGTAACTATCTATAATTATACGCTCATTTTTTAATATGTCAATATATTATTTTACTATTTTAACCTATAAAAATGGATTTTTAAAGGGTGCTGGACAAAGAAAAAAGAAGACTATTAGCCTTCTAAATCTTTTTCTTGAATGTATAATTTATCTTGTTTAATTCCATATTCATAAATTATATCTTTGATTTTTAAATGTGCTTTATCCCATGTTCTGAAAACTCCACAAAATTCGTTACTAGAATAATTTGTAATTTGTAAAACTACATATACTTTCATTTAGCCACCTCCCTTTTTATCTAGTTTATGTATTAATTATATTATATACAATTGTGTCAGCGTGTCAATATTATTTTAACATTCATGGGCCGTATACCTGTATTTTGATTCTAATAAGTTTAAAACGTGTTAGATATAGGATTGTATAGGGATATGAATTCTAATTGCTTATAGGTGACATTCTGTGCGTTGTGTTTGGGCCAGTGACAACCGGAAGGAGGATTTTTATATAATTTATATTTATAGGCAAAAGGAAAGACTAGGTTTGTGGCCTAGTCTTTAAGATCCCTTCAAGCTATTTTGCATCTAGTTAAAATTGTTTGTTTTGCTCCTGCGTATTCGCTGTGATCTTTTATTGTACCTTTGATTTTTACTAATTGGCCTTGATCGACTCTTACAGGATTTGAGGATTTCCAGATAAAAACGTTTCCTTCTGTATCTAAAAATTTGTGTATGTGTCCTGCTCCCCATTGTGTTTCAAAGGAAAATGAATTTATATAGGTTAATTCAGTTTGAATCTTTTCGCCTATTGTGCCGATGTAGTTGGAAATTAGTTCTTGTTTCTTTGCGGTTACTTTTATTTCCTTTTCAATTTCTCTTTCCATGTGGCGTGTAAAACTGGAAACAATGCTCGCTGCAAATCCCATGTTTTTATAACTTGTGAACTCATCCAGTGCAATAATATTAATATTGTTTAGATAATCATTTGTCGTTTCTAATTCTTTTGCCCATACTATAGATTTTTGAGCAAGTTCTCTGTCCTGGTCTGATGGTTCAGGATATTCATATCTTTTTCTTTCTTCTGGCGAAGCTGTCAGAACATCGACTGCATAATCTGCTGTAGCTTGTTTTTCTTCCTCTTGTGCTTTAGTTCTGCTCATCCATCCAGAATCACGAATACAAGCTGATACATAGGTTAAATACTCTTCTAGGTCATATTGTTTAGTTAATCCAGAACCTTCAGGAATTCCGGTAAATTCATCCAACCAAGAAGAATCAAGGTACATTTCCAACAAACTAGCGTACGCTTCAGGATTATTATGTCCTGTAAAATCCTTTAAGCAAGTTTTACCCACTGCTTTATATTCGCCGGATTCAGTGTTTTTAACAAGATATAACATTTTCCGTTTTCTAGTAGATTTGCAATGTTCACAATAGTTTCCATGAGTGCGATAATTTTCAGGATAGGTTTCCCCTTTAATAACCTTGATCAAGTTCGCGTTATCATGGGGTTCGATTGATCCAATAAACTGCCAACCTGCGATTTGTGGAGGGTTTCCGATAAGTTCTAAGGTATAGACTTTATTGACTGTTTTTTCTTCCTCGTTACGGACTATTTCAGTGCTAAGAATGTTTAGTACAAAGGGTTCGCAATTCAGTTTTACAGCCTTTTTATTTAGTTTAGCAAGTTTGGCCTCAAGTGCTTCCATGTTTACATCATAGATTTTAAATTCAGCCATTTGAAGAACCTCCTTTAATATGTACCATTTCTATTATTATAGCACAGAATCAATAAAAATAGTCATGTTTAATAAAATTATTTTTATGTTTACTGAGGTTTAAAGGGTTATAGTTTGCTAGTGGTAGGATTATATAGGATATTAGATTATAAACGATTACAGGCAATCTGTGAGCGTGTAGGATGATTTTAAGACAAAAGAAAAAGAACTAATTGCTTAGTTCTTAGTTCGTCATCATTTCTTTTAAACTCTCTTTGTCTCTATATCCCAATTTTTCATAAGAAAACATTAATTGCTCGAATTGATCTAATGTCATGTTGTGGTCTTTTAAGGTTTTAACTATTTTTTGTTTCCTGCGCTCAGTTCGCTCTTTGTCTTCTTGCTCATCATCTTTTTGCGCTTGCTCTCTTTCTGTATTTAGTTCTTCAAAAGTTTTATCTAATACCATTTCATTTTCTGTATAGATTTCAGTAACAGTCAATTGGTCTGTATGTTTCCAGTTATTTAAGATGCCGGATTTTTTACGCTTAGTTTTAATGGTTAGCGCATTACCCCACATTACCAAATCATTTCTTTCTGCTGAAAAGTTGGTTCCCGATTCATCCTGTATTATTCGTTGAAGATCCCATAAACTGATTACGTCCCGACCATTTTGAGTGTCGTATTTATCATAGCCAGTTTTGATAATTTCCTTTGCAAAGTTTGTTGCTAGAATCTCGTTGACGTTTTTGAGTAGATCCCTAACAGTGATATTCTTGCTCATATGTATACTCCTTTCGATACCCTAAAATTAATCATGATTTATATTATCACATAATTAAGCAAAATAGAAGATGTTTAGGAATATTTATTTTTGCTTTTATACTACTCTTATACTGCTCCGCACTATCCCATACAATATAGGTTTCATTTGCCCGACAGAGCGCAAAGAAAAAAGAAGTATTTCTACTTCTTACATGTCGAATATATTCGGTTCATTTTTAATTCTTTCCATGTCTTCTAATATCCTTTTATCATTGGCCTCCGACAATGCTTTTTGTTTTTTATATTCTGCAAAGTCTGTTACATCCAAGCGTTCGCACAATATTTCCAAATTTGCTGAAGTATAATAATAAATTTTACTTTCTGCCGAGTAACTAACACTATAACCAATTATTTTATTTTTAAGAACTTCCCTTTCTAAAGATCCGGCAGGATAGACTTTCATAAATTCAGTTTGAACCTTTTTAAATGTTAACATAGCAAGTCAACTCCTTAGAGTTTAATATGTAATTACCTATAATTATAACGATTTTGAGTGCAAAAATCAACTAATATTATTAATTTTATTTAATAGGTTTACTATTCGGTGCAAGCATTTTCTTTCCTGTATATCCTTTTCTAATTCTTTGATAAAAAGTATTTACACTTATTCCTATAATAGAACACCATTCATCCTTTGTATGAGATTCACTCGTTCCTATTCTACCATGTAATTCACCATCAATTCTAGACAATGAAATATATTCTCCTTTTAAAGTCGTTGGTGTCCACGCTTCAAATATTTGTATTTTTGTTCCAATAATACCATGAGAAGTAATTTTGATCATTTGCAATTCCCTCCAATAAATTTTATTTGATATGTAATTAAGTAAGATTATAATAGATAGATAGTGCAATGTCAAAGTATTTTATTTTAAGTTTTAAGGCCCAGGAATAGAGATATAAGCGGTTAGATATAGGGATAGAGGGGAATTATAGTAGGGAAAGAAAAAAGAAGCTGTAAAGCTCCTTAAGATCCCCATTGTGTATATTCTGTTAGTTCGTCAAGACTAAACTTTTCACACATACAAACGCCGATACAATCATTAAAATCATTATAAATAAATATCATTGTTTGGTCTTCGTTAGTTTTTAGATGTATTTCTTTTTGATCTAATAAACATATTATCTCAGTTTTAATCTTTAGTAGTCCTTTTTCAGTTTTAAAGATTTGATAAGGTATTTTTTCATTTCTCCCGAAACCATTTTTTAAGAATTCTATGCCCGTGTTCAATAAAGAATATTTGTGGTCGTATTTACTCCCTTTTAACTTTTCTAATTTATTTTTAAGTTCTGGATCTAAATGGAATTCGTCGAACTTATAATCGAAATCAGTGTAATGGATGTCTTTTAAATGATGGAATAACTTTTCTTTATTGACTTGATTTTCTAATTCAATGATAATTTGTTGACTGTAGTTAAAAATTACACTGTTGAACCCTTCAGAATAAAATGCTGGTCTGTAGTTGTTCGCCTTAATCATCTTTTTGAGTTCGGTTAACTTGATCATATGTATTTTACCTTCTTTCTTTTTGCTTATTTGATTTAAGATAATAAAAACCTATGCCATTAATATAGCATAGGTTGAAAGTCTTTGCAATGACATAATTTTATTTTAGTGTTTAGTCTTCTAATAATCCAAGGTCAATTATTTTATCATCTTGAATTATATCCGGTGTATTGTTACTATCCACTGAGCATTCAAACCATTGACCGCTAACATTTGATGCAGTAAGGACTATAAAGGCTTCGCCATTTTCATTGGTTAGAGTTGTATGGTAGCAGGAATCTGAAGGATTATAGGTGGATTGTGTGGCTAGTGCAATCATTGTATAGGATGTATCGGAGCCAGGGAGGATTGAGGGTGCTGCAGAAGTGGTTAGGATAGAGGATGTTAGGAGAGTTAAGGAAAGGGTAAGGATAGATATTAATTTTTTCATTTTGTGGCCTACTTTCTTTTATGTATTTTTGAATGATATGTACAATTACATTTGAGTGCATTCGGCATAAATTGGCCCTTGATTATTAAAGACAAGCAGAAAATAATTTCCAATTTCTTTAGTTAGCATATTATAGGAATGACCAATTTTATCCAGATAAATCATTTCCTTTTCGATATAAGCAATTTGTTTAGAGTTAACTAAGATTTTTAGGTCGTTAGTAATTTTTACAGTGCCTTTGTATTCAAAATGAGTTAAAATAAATTTTACAGAATCAATGATTAATTGTTTTGACATTGTGTTTCCTCCTTTGGGTTTATTTGATATTGATAGTATAGCAAATAATTGTGTTAGTTGTCAAAGTATTTATTTTATGATTTTAGATATCAAGAGCAATAAGAAGAAAATTATTAGAAGTATAAATTTGTATTTCGACGCGATAGCTAGAAATGCAACATACGTTCCTAAATCACTGTATTTGTTAAGGAATTGAAAAACGACCAATTCAAAGTTATAACTATAATAACCAATGACCATAATTGCATTGTCCTTTTATATTATACTTTGAATTGGTCGTTTTTATTTTGTCGTTCAATCAGGTAGCTTAATTAGATAATCACATAATTCCATTTGTATTTCTGGAAAATCATCTCTTAATTTAAATCCTGTGAATTGTCCTTCTGTATATCTTCCTATAGCTGGCCTTTCATTTAGAATAAAATCCATTAATTTTTCGTCATAATCTTTAATTTGTTTGTGATATACATTCCAAGTGTTAACATTAATAGTGTCAACTACTTTTATGTTTAATTCTTTTCTATGTCTTTTTAATTCTAATATTGATAATTCATTTAAGACATCTTCTTTAGTAAAAATTAATTCTATTTGTTTGTAGCAATATTCTATATTATGTTCGGTCTTTAATATTTTATTTGACCTATTATAGAATTCTTCTGTTTTAAATTTAAATATGACTTGCATCATAGAATTAAGATTCATATCTAATAATACTTTGTATTTTGCACTTGCTATAATTGCCTTTTCGTCTATTGTAGCTTCAGTATGAACTTCTACATTATTGATATCTAATCTAACAATTATAATAATATCATCATTAAGAGTTATTAGAAATCTTCTTTTTAAACTATTAAGAGCATCAAATAGAATTCTAGTTAAATTATTATTAGCTCTCATAAAAAAATGATTGATATAAAATTTATTCATTCCTTCTTGTTTTAAAAGAATTTTCTTTGATTCCTCCTTATGTAAATATTTATTATTGACCATTCCTAATAATTCTAATAGTCGATCTTTTGTAATTAATAGTCTATGCTCTTCAATTTCTGATAATAAATGAAGGGTTAAAAATTTGATATGTTCAACATATTTACTATGAGTGCCAATAATTCTTAAATCTTCTTTATCTAGTGGCTCTTCGAATATCTCAGTAATGATTATCTTTTGGCCTTGTTTTGTGTATGTACAATATCTTTCTAGTTCTTTAAATTGTGCTTTCTTTGAGTTAGTGGAAGTCATTACTTTAATACCTAAAAATATACATAACTCCTTATAGTTTTTAAAGGTCATCACTTTGGTTAGTTTAGATATTTTCATTTTATTTTGCTCCTTCTTGTTTCTTATTAACTGGTGGCGTAATTACTTGTATTGCACTAAATAACATAAATTTATCATTTTTAATATTACTTTTTAAATTAACTCTATTTCCGTTCAATAGTTTTTCTAGATCCCAGTGAATGTTTAGACCTTCTGATATAAATCCTCCAGATTGATAATAATATTTATTTTTACCGATTGAATATTCAATAAAACTTTTGTATTTCATATTTTTACCTGATAAATTATAAGCATTAACAAAGAAATATGATAGCATATCTCTATGTAGTGCATTAATAATTAACCAATATTCTTTATTATCTTTCATATCTACTAATCTTAGATAATTATCACCATTTAATAAAGGAAATTTTTTGGTTTTTATAAATACTTCATCTTTAATTTTTTTATATTGATTTAATAATTCATTATAAAATAAATTTGATTGCTTGAGTATTTTTAATTCATCCATTAAATATTTACTATAATTATTGTAATCAATTATTATAGATTGCTTATTATATATCTCGTTTAATAGTATATTTTTAAAATTATCATAATCAAATATGTCTATTTTACGCAAATCAATTTCCCATGTCTCAATATTGATTATCTTTAATTTTTCAAGTTTTTCATTATCTATAAAATGGCTATAGGCAACTTCTATAAATATTGGCCTATTGTTTATATTTATTATAACATCTGGAATAATATCTTCATATTTAGATTCTACTGAGTTTAGTGTATATTCTTGTTTAATGTGTTGCCAATTAAGACTTATTGGATTATATACAGGTAAAACTATTTCATTGTTTTCTGCAATCACTTTCTTTGCTAATATATGCGTCATTGTTTCTGGATTAACCTCGCATTCTAAGTTTTTATGAGCAAAATGATGGACATTTATATTTCCTATTTTAGTTACTAAAGTGGTCTTACATTCGGGACAAACTAAGTTAAAAGATTCTTTGTTCTCCTTGTTTATGTTACTGATATGTATTAATTCATTAGTATTTAGGTCTAATGCTATGGGTAATTTAATCATTATTTAACCTCTTTCTATTTTATATTTTATTTATTACAAGTGCTGTGCTAAATAAATTATTATGTATAGCCGGATCTATAGATAGTAATAGCAAAATTAATAATAATTACTATAGTTCGCTCAACTCCTTTCATTAAAATTTTATTTAGAATAAATATAATTATTCTAGGCAATAAGTATAACATGAATGATTATATATTGTCAACATTTATTTTATGATTTGTTTTTGGTGTGAGAAATATGTAAAAGTGTGAAACTCTTATATATATATATATAATATAGGACTTTCACACTTTTTATTAGTGTGTTTATTATGCGCTCACTAGTGCTAGGATTGATTGTAAGAGGTTTTAGGAGTTTAGTTGAGGGATTATAAGGGGAATAGAAAAGAGACTCGTTAAGAGCCTCATAATTGATTTTATTTCGTGGTTTATGTTTATTTTGCTGCTTGTGGATTATCTACTTTTGTTCTTTCTTTCTTTTCGACTGTTTCACTTCCATATTTTCCTCTGATATCTTCCATAGAGAAAGCCTTATGCTTTTTGGCCTTATAGTCTGCTGGCTTAAAGTACCATGCTTTTTTGTTTCCTGCATACCATAGACCTGCTTCTTTTAATAAGTGTTTGACAGGTTTTGTCTCACCAGTTACCCAAATCCAGCTACCGCATATTTCTATAAAAATTTCAGGGATAAAGATGATTTTCTCTAGTGTCTCGCGGAAACCATCGTTGACGTTGGCATAGTAAGAGGATTTCTTTTCTTGGTCATTTATGGGATTATTTTTGATATATTCGAATGCTTGTTCATATTCGAGATTTAATGCTTTCATTGTTTCAAGGTTTCCAGTGGGTTTGTCTGGATGATGGAGTTTTACTAATTCGCGAAAGGTTGTTTTCAGTTCTTGGATAGTTTTGCAGGTTGAGAAAAATTTAAATTTGTTCATTTGGGGAATCACTCCTTTTATTTTGGTTTGGTTGAGGGTTGAGGTTTTTATGTAATTGATTTGATTGAGTTGAGGTATAAATATAATCAGATTTATGGTAATGTCAATAGGGAATTTTATTTTAGTATTTATAAGGGATAACTGAAGGAAATAGAATTATATAGAAGGTTATGGAATGCTATGAGAGGCCATATAAACCCGTTTGAGCGTTTAGAATTGTATGGTTGATAGATTGTAAGGGAAAAGAAAAAGCAGGTTAATTCCTGCTTTAATCAAATTCTAAAATTACTTTTTGGTAGCTTTCATCACATATTTCACTAATAGGATAATCTTCCTCATTTTCATCATAACCTAAAATATCTGAACACATATCATCACTATATTCAATTTCAATGAATTTTGGATCTAATCCTAAATCATATGCTGCGCGTAACCTATGACAACCTTCTAATGCCGCATAGTGTCCAAAACATTCCATGTAAACAACGTGGATAATTGGAGATCCTAAAGTTTCCATTTGGTTTTTAACTTCATTAAGATGGTCTTCATTAAAGTGGTTGTGTAAAAGTGCTATTTTCATGGTTAATCAACTCCTTTATTAATTCAATTTGTTTATTTATTTTACCATTTATAGAGGGTTATGTCTAGTGGGTTTAGGTGGGATTTGGAGGATTTGTTAGGATTATTGTTTCCTATTATATAGGGTTGAATTTAGTACATTCAGAATGAAGGTTAATAAGGTTATTGTATTGGGTTTATAGGCCCTAGAAGGGTGTTTTAAGACGTTTGAGTTGATAAAAGGTAATCACATTAAACAAAATAAAAAGGACTGTTTATTCAGTCCTTAGATTTCCTTTGTAAACATCACATATTCGGTTAACTCCTTTCTTAATTTCTTCCCATGCTATTTCCTTAACTCTTTTTACTTCTGTATTCCTCAGTTCAATTGTGGCCTTTTTATCCATTACATTTGAACTTACTAAGATATGTTTGAATAGATCCGGTGAAGTGTTTTTATATACTACAGCTATATTATATACTAACCTTTTACCTTCCCATTTACTGTAAATGTTTTGATATAGTTCATAGACTGTATAGTCTGTGGTTTGGTAAATGATTTTAGGTGTACCATATTTAGACTCTAGGAATCTTGTCATTTGTATGTACATCATGTAATTTGTTTTAATTCCGTTGGTGTGTTGGATAATATTATTCATTAGGTTCAACTCCTTGATATTATTTATATATTCATTTTATCACAATAATAATTGAACGTCAAACAAAAAGAGAACTATTTTAAAGTTCTCAGTTGTCTTTCAATATATCTTTTAATTCTGCAACAGTATAATAATTAGTTGTATATGTTTCACTTGTTTTAGTATTTATAATGTATAACCTAGATCGTGTGAACCCTCTTCCATTGTTTTTCTTTTGTGATAGTAACTTATAATCGTTAACATGTAGTAAGCACTTCATAAGATTAAAATTGATTGGAAAATCAGTCTTTATAATAAATGAGTCATCTTTAAACATGTTTCTATTCTCCTTTGTTTATAATTATTTATAGATTGATTCTAACATAGTAGATAATTATGCGTCAAGTAAAACAAAAAGAACCTTTTCAGGTTCTTATAGTCCATCTATTATACTTTGTAATATGATTAAGTCCATTCTGTCATAATAACCATTTCCACCTTCATTGAATTCTATGCAATCTCTTATTGAGCGTATTAAGTATTCTTTTTGCGGTTGTGTGAACCTTTGTGAACTTCCTTCTGCTGAATTTTTAATTCTTGCATAGATGTTTTGGCAGATGGCAAAGTCTATTTGGTCATATTCGCTTAATCGAGATACATCATTGTTTTCACCCATTTGATCATAATAATGTGTAGTTAAATTATCTAAGACTATGCAGGTTAAATGCTGTTGTTTGTTAGTAAATTTCATTAGTGAAGCACTTCCTTCTAATTTATTTATTATCTTATTATAGCAAAAATTAATACAATTGAATAAGGGTATTATGTGTTGTATAAGGGCTTAGAATGGCATTGTAAAGGGTTTATAAGTGTAAGAGGCATAATGTTAGAGATAAGGATAATTGAAGCAATAATGGATAAGATTAAGGTGTAAAAATAAAGTGTGATCAATTGATATAGTTTAGAGTATTAGCATTAAGATAGATATAGTTTACCGGATTGCAGTATATTGTGCTTATAGTGTGCTGTATTTGCTAGAGTTGGTTTATTGGTTTGTGATGTGTATTAATACAGATAGATAATATTATGATAGTGTATTATATCAGCAAATTGTATGCCAATGTTTATTGTGGGTTGATTTAGTGTGGTAAATGAAGAAATAAATATATTGTGTGAGAGCGACAGAATGGGCCTTTTAAGACGTTTGATGTTTTGAGGGTTATACTATGTTGTAGAATTTTATTTTGTGCTTTAGGATAAAATTTTTCTACACGTTGCCTGGTGTATCGTGATTTTAGGGTATTTGGCATGGGAATTGATTAGAGTTATTTTAATTTTTTGGTGTTAATGTCAAGTAATTTTACTTTACAGATAAGTGTATTAGTACAGTTGTATTATATTGTTTGTGTATTAGTATAATTTAAACTGTATTAGTACAGAATGAATTGTAATGCGTTGTATTATAGTAGTGTTGAGTGGAATTACTGTGTATTATAATAGTTTATATAAATGTCAGACTGTATTAATATAGTATGAGTTGTAGTATAACAGGTTAGATTTATTTGTTTCTGTACTACTTTGTATGTGTATTAATACAGATTGTATATTTATGATTGTGTATTATAATTGTTTTATTGTACTAGTACAGTTGGTGTTTATAGAGGTTGTGTATTATAACACTTCAACAACTTCGCCTATGTTATAAGATCCGATAATTTGAGCGTTATAACGCACAATGCAATAAGGCTTATAAATTGCTTCATTCTCTCTGTAATCATTCCATTTCACTCGATCAAATCAATTCGACATTATCAAAAAGCCAGGACATTATCCTATTCTAACTCTCTTATCATTTCAGCCACAAAACATCCCTTCTAAGCTCTTCAAACATCAAAAGCATACAATTGCACCCTCATTTTATCCCCAATGTTACACAAGCATCTTTTGTTACATTCAGATTTTAGCAAGATTCAAGCTATAAGCGGTTTGTAGGGTTTATGTGTTCAGCCGGATGTGATAGTTTCAGTTTGTCATAAGCAAAGACTATAGCAAAAACCTGTGCTAATGTTTACTTTCAAAAACCATGCCAACATGGGGCGTGGGATTACAAAAACCCAACTTTTTATTTCGACAGTATTCGACAGAGTACATCTAAATCGACACTCGAATTGACTACGAGTGCGAGTAGACTACCATTTCAATTCCCATACATTATCTAAAATTCTAATACGAAATTAACATAATATAACACTCGCTATTTCTTCGATATAATCTATCTCATACCAATAATAATCTTGGGCCTAAGTAACTATACTTCATTATTCATTTCTCGTATTCCATACTCTATTTTACACCAATATATTATCATAACGTCAAACAATATCATCTACAAACATACTCATATTCCACTTAAATAAACCATTTTAACATTTTATCAAATAATTAAATCAAGCGTCTTAAAATCAATTTTATATAAAATAATAAAAATAATATTAAAATATCGAAATAAAATTAATACTATTTATGCATAATTAATATCCAAATAATAACTCATTAATAACACTCTAAAATCTCATAATAATTAAATACAAACAAAAAAATAGAGTCTAGTACGAATACCAAACTCTAGTCAAACGATGCAAATATTTACTTAAAATAATATAAATTTATTTTATTTTATATATCACTCCTATTCTTATTTACAAATTAATTAAATTACAATTACCACAATCAATGAATCAACTTTATCTTTTCCATTAATCCACTAAAATTATCTTTTAAATCATCAGGAAATATAAAGACCTTACCATATCCATCTAATTCATTATATATTTCCATTTTTCCTTCAGTTCTCTCCTTATAATCTTCTATCCTACTATTATGAGAAGTATTTCTATCAAGATTCAAACCAAAATATTCTACTATATAGCACTTATCTCTCCCAAATATAAACCAATCTGGAACCTTACCTCCAATCTTTATTGTTCTATCTGTATTATTAGGATTATAAACTACCTTATGCTTAAATTTTTCTTTTAATATATCATGAACTTCAGCTTCCTCAATAGAATCAAAATTATTTCTTACATAATGAATATCAAAATCTTTAGGATCAAACTTATTTGGATAAACCTCATTAACCCAATCAAATAAACTATCATAATAATTTTTACAGACAGTGTACATGGTACTATTATCTTTTCTCAGTGCTGTCAAAGTAATATACAAAGGAACTTTAACTAACTCAATCTTCATATCTTCCTCTATAAAATATTTTAAAGCTCTAATTCTATTCTCTTGTTTTGACCAATATTTAATATATCCTCCTTTGAATTTGTAAGATGGATATTCATTATTATAATAATCCATAATAAAATCAAGTAATGAATTTTCATAATGCTTATATAAATAACCTCCTAATTTACATTCCCTTATAATTTCATAATAACTATATTCATAAATATTTTTTTCATTGTTTTTATTTTCTAGAAAATATTTATCCAAAATCAATTTTGCACCACTAATATCATTTACAATACTTTTGCATTCATAATAATCCATTCCTAATACATAATTATATATATCTTCTATACTAACATGCGTTAAACCAAATCCACAAACTTCTTTAATAGATTTACTATCTAATTCTTTATATTTTTTAAATTCACCTTTTTCATATATATATTTTATAATTATTAATTTGTCTTCTTTATTTTGTAATATATTAGGTAAATTCATCTTGCCAATTTTTCTCCAATGATTAAATATCAATATAGTATCATGGCTCTTATAAACATTATACATTGTTGATCCATATGTATTATATATAAGGTTTAAATTACTATCCTTACCTTTAATAAATGTCTTACTTCTATTGTGATCCCAAGGGTCACACGTCTTACATGATATATTTAATGGGTATTTTTCATTGTATTCTTTACTAAAATTAAAGAAATTATTGTGATAAGGATAATAATTATTACATTTATCACACTTTTGCCAAATAATATTAGGATCTGATTCCAACACATTATAAATACAGTCTCTAATGTATTCATTATATTTATTTATAACTTCCTTGCTAATTTCTTTGGAAAATTGATCATATTTAATATCTTCACTGACTGTCTCCATATGCAAATACTCTAATAATATATTCATACCTTTTCTTTGCTCTACAGATAATCTACTTACCCTGCTAATATTAATTATTTGTATTAATCCTTCTTCATTAATACAGTTAACATCCTGTGTTCCCCCTAAAACATTTGATCCATAATCTATTTTAAACTTCTTAATATACTTGGAATACTCTTTATGTAATTGTTTTTGACTAGTTTGTTTTAATAAAATCTTTTTTGTAATAAAACTTATCGGATAATACAATTCTCCATCCTCTCTAATAACTGGTACTTTAACTTCTCCTATTAATTTCTCTTCTTGATTTATCAATTTATTCTTTTCTCCTTCTTATTATATATTTAGTTGTACAGTATTTTATTTATAACTTTTATAACTATAATCCATTCAATAAGCATCAATCCTCTCAAAATTATTGTGGTAATTCCTCCACACCTAAGTATAACATTTATTAAATACAAAGTCAAATATAATTTTCTAAATAATAAATCTATTTCAATCCAATCGAACAAATTATCAAAACAATAATTACAATAAATGCATCTATAAAAATTAAAATATCCATCTACATAAACCCTCCATAAAATTATTACAAATCCTTATACAACAGCACTTATATTCTATTATACTATATCCTCTCCTATATACGGGGCGTACTGTTTACAACTCAAGTCAAATCAATTATATCATATATACGATACTCTAAAAATTGGTGAAAATATTTTAATATTATTTGAATAATTAATTCTATAAATACTAAAATAAATATTGCATTAATAATAAATCTGTACAAAATAAGTATCTAGAAAGGAGACAATCATCATAATAGTAAAAAATTACACAGCAAAATTTAATGAAAACAATTGTAAAAATGTTATCCATAATCTCAATCAAGGAATAGCCATCACAGATGCTTTTACACAAGAAATAAAAAATAATAGACACAATCCTAATAAAATAAATTCAATAGAATATCGTAATGATAAATATTATTGGATATTCAAACTATTAGAAATTGAACAAACTTCCATCCATAAATACAATACATACGAACCAGTTATAACTGGTTGTTGAATCGGCATTGAGAATAGAGCAATCAATAATCTTACAAATCCGATGCGTAAGGATGCCGTATAAAGTCGTGTGAGAAACATAAAAACATATACCATTTGCATTGTGGTGTATTGCGTATGCGGTACATGTAAAAGCCACAGTTTGGGTAATTAGTTATGTTTTCCTTATTTATTTGCTTAATGTGAATAAATAAGGTGTATGTATTGAATTTAGTATTTAATGAGTATTTGGTATTCCTAAAAGATAAAGGTGTAGATATTGAGAAGTATAATTTAGTTGATGGATATTATTGGTTAGATAGATCAATTATCAAATGTTATGATATTGAAGGTAAAATCCATAAAGTGTTAAGAATTCACATTGATGATGAATTAAATATAACTACCACTGATTACAAGAAGGAAACTTATGAAATTGAATCTTGGGAGGAAACAATAGAGAGAAATAAGGATATACTGGATGAATTAGAGAATGAGAGCATTAATTTAATTAGGAGCAGTATTAAAAAGTATAATAGTTATAGTCCAATTATACTAACATCTACAGGAAAGGATAGTCAAGCAACCTCTTATTTGGTTGATAAAGTTATAAACTCTAGAAAAATATTCAATAATACTTCATTGGACTCTGCTGATACGTATAAATTTGTTAAGACAATGAATGATGTAGAAATAATTAATCCAAAGGAAGGATTTTATCAATGGAGTAAAAGAATTCAATTTATCCCTACAAGATTAAGTCGTGCATGTTGTACATTACTAAAAGAAAAATCCACTATGGATTATCTAAATAAAGATATAAGGTATTTATTCTTTTTAGGAATGAGAAATGAAGAATCAACAAGTCGTTCTGGATATACAGATGAATGGAAAAATGAAAAATGGGGTAATCGTCAATGGGAAGGTATACTTCCTATTCGCAAATGGACTGAGGAACAAATATGGTTATATATATTATGGAAACAAATTGATATTAATCCTAAATATAAGAAGGGATATGCTCGTGTAGGATGTGCCATAGCTTGCCCTAATTATGGAAAGTCAACATGGATGTTAGATGAATATTGGTATCCTAGTATGTATAAGAGATGGCATGATATATTAAACAATGACTTCATTGACAATCAAAAATGGACTAAATTAAATTGTACAATAAAAGAATATCATTTATGTTGGAATGGAGGGTTATTAAGATCAGAACCAACTTTGGAAGTTATTAATGAATTTGCAGAACACAAGGGAGTAAGTATTGATATAGTAGAAAAATACTTCAATCATAAATGTAAAGTATGTGATAAAAAAGTAAACAAAAATGATGATGTGGCTATGAATTTAAAATTGTTGGGTAGAAATATAGATGATTATTTTTGTAAAAAACATCTTATGAAATTTTTAGAAATTAATAAAGAACAATGGAACACATATATTAAAGATTTTAAAGAAAGTGAATGTGCTTTATTCTAATCAAATCAAAAACAACAAATAAATATTATACACTTATTGCATTAATAAAGTAATAAGTGTATAATACAATCAATACTTAATAGAGGAGGTTATTGAAAAATGGAAGAATTAATTGATGGAATTATGGTTCGTACAATTGATGGTGAAAAGTATTCAGATTTTAGTGTTTGGTTAAAAGTTAATGGGTATAAAACTAAAGAGGATATTTATGAAGATTCTATTATTAATGGAATGTCAGAAGAAGATGTGGAGGATAGTATTACTAAACTTGAAGATGAATTTTTAGATTGGTGTACAGAGAATGATATCAATGGAGAAGTTTGAAAATGTTTTATTATTTCAATCTAATAACTTTCATTAGGTTATTAGATTGAAATTCTTCTATAAAAGAAAGGAGTTCCACATGAACAATCTTAATCAATTTTCCAAATATAAGTCACAACTAAAATCCATACCTAATCTCTACACTATTACCCAAGACTTAAACCAAATCCTAAACAATATATTCTGTACATATTCTTTCAATAAAGGTAAAACTAAATGGAGAGAAATCAGCTCAACAATTCCTAACCCATTCAGACAAAACATATCTCTGGAATTATATCATGTAGAATCAGGTCATGGAATTGATCAAGCAAGATTAGCAGTTAAGAGTGAAATGGAAAAGTATATTGAGTATTTAATTTGGAATAGCAATAATTAATAAATTCTAATCAATGAAATAAATTTCTTTATAAATATATAAATAAAATATGTTGACATACTTTTATGTTTATGGTATAATTATCTAAGGGATAACTATAAAATATTTTGAAAGGAGTAATTAAATTTGAGTGGATTTACGTAAAATACATAATGTATGGTTTTCAATTATAATACTGCCTATAAATTAATAAATAAAACTAAATAAAAAGGAGAAATAAAATAAATGGAACAAATAACAAAACTATCAGTACACTCTCTTAAAGTTCATCCAAGAAATTTAGAATTCTTTGACGACATTGAAGGTGATACATATGAACAATTTAAAAAATCAATTCTAGAAGATGGAGTAATTACTCCTATTATTGTAGCCCCTGATATGGTTGTAGTATCTGGTAATCAAAGATTCAAAGCATGTGTTGATTTAGGAATTGAATTAATTCCTGCTATTATTAGGGAAGAATTAATTAATGAAGATTTAAAACTTAGACAATTGATCGGTGCTAATTTTGGTAGATTAAATAACAATCCTGCTAAAATGAGAAAAGCAATTGCTGAGTATGTAGGGTTGGTTGGTAATAAAGGTTCAGGTACTTATAAACAAAACCATCAAGTTGATGGTTTTAAAATGACACAAAAGGAAATCGCTGATGAATTAGGAATCAGTGTTCAAGAATTAGAAAGAATACTTTCTCTTGAACGTAAACTCATTCCAGAACTACAGCAAGCTATGGATAAGGGGTTTATTTCTAAAACAGCAGCATTAGGTATCTGTGGTAAATTAGATACCTCAGATCAACAAGATTTACTTACAGAATTAACTTCTCTCCTTGGAGATAAAGTAACATCTAATCCACAAAAAGATAAAATTACTGTCACTAATTCTGAAATACAAAAACTAACTGAAGAGGTAAAAATAGAAAAGGAAAAGAATCAAAAACTTTCTGAGACAAATACTAAATTATTATCTGCACAATCTGAACAATATGATTTAATTAATCAAATTAATGATTTACGCTTAGAATTAGAAAATAAAAAACCTACAGATAAACCTGAAACACTTCAAAAAATTAAACGTCTTGAAGAAAGAGAGGTGTTGTTAAAAGAAAAAATAGAAATTATTGAAAAAGATGCTGAAAAATATAGACAATTAAAAGATCAAATAGAAACATTAACTGTTCAAAAAGATGATATAGGTAGACAAATCTCATCTGCAACTTCTATTTCTGGATTGGTAATAAAGATAGAAAACTTCTTACAAACTGAATTAGCCCCCATTGAGTATTCTAGAGCATTGCTTGAAATGAAAAACAATGAAGTAGTAATAAATAATGTTAGAGATATAATTAAATGTGTTGAGCAATGGTGCTACGAATTAAAAAAATATATTCCATCAGATAATAATATATATGAAATAATTGATATTAAAGGAGATAGATAATATGGCAAATGATATGATGGTTAAATTCGAAGATTTAGAATTAAGTTCTGAGGATTTGGAACAAATAGAGATTAAAGCTAGGGATATGAGATTGAAGAAACTTGAGAAAAGCAATATAGAAATTGTTGATAAAATAGCAAAACAAGAAGTGACAATTGGATTGCTTACCAATACTGTTAGTCAAGTATGTGATGATTATAAAAATCTAAAGGAAGCAACATATGTATTGGCAACTGACGATGGAAAGATGAAAGAATTGACTAAGTTGATGCAATTTCTTACATATAAATGTACTGGAAATAAATTATCATTAAAAGATCAATTATTTCACAAAATAATTACTAATGCTTGTTACAAACATTTATATGGTCAATATCAAATAAATAGTTATAAAAGAATTAAAATTGATGATTATGAGGAATCAATTAAAGTAATTAAGAGATGGTTCGGTAATAAAGAAAATGCTAAAAGTGTGATAAATAAAAGATTGAAAGAATATGTAAATGATAAAAATTTACCTACATATAAACAAGAAATGGTTGATAAATATTTAGAATTAATTGGAGGCAATATTGATGCAATTTAATCCACAACAAATCGAAGCAATCAATCATTATAAAGGGCCAGTGGCAGTAATTTCTGCTGCTGGTTCTGGGAAGAGCACCGTACTAGTAAATAGAATCAAGAATCTTATTGAAGTTCATAAAGTAAAACAAGATGATATTCTTGCAGTAAGTTTTACTAGCAATACAGCAAAGGACTTAAAGAAGAAACTAGGGGATATGGGATATAGCAAAGTCAATATAGGTACTTTCCACGCAATTTGTTTGAAAATATTCTCTGACAACAATGTAAATATTACAACCAAAAACATAATAAAGGAATGGCAAACTAAAAATATCTTAACGAAAATAGATAAAAAGGCAAATGATAAAGATATTATGAGTTTTATTGGTTATCAAAAAAGTTATATGAGATCGCCACAAGATGTTTTCATGGAGAAAGATAGTATTTATACTGAAAATGAGTTAAGAATATTCTATAAAGCATATGAGGAATTTAAGAAAAAGAATAAGTTATATGATATGGATGATTGGCTTATTGAGTGTCATAAATTGTTAAAAACTATTGATTTAAGTTTTGAGTTTGTCTGCATTGACGAGCATCAGGACAGCAACTTGATTCAGAATTTAATACTTAAACAAATTTGTAAGAGCGAAAATATATTTGCAGTTTTTGATTTTCGCCAAGCCATATTTTCCTTCAGAGGTGGAAATCCTGAGTATAGTATGAATTTCTCCAACGAATGGAATAATGCTAAGGTTATCAATCTAGACACAAATTATCGTTCTACTAATAATATTGTAAATAAATCTAATGATTTTATAAAAAAGTACTATGGTAATTATGAACACTATTCTGATTCTATTTCAAATAGTGAATTAGAAGGAAATATTAATATTGATTCATATATAGATAGAGTAGATGAGGGAATAGAAACAATAAACACAATAGAAAAGTTACTCAAGGAAGGAAATACTCCTAATGAGATAGCAATATTATATAGATTAAATTCACAATCTGGATATTTAGAATACGAATTAAAGAAAAGAGATATTCCTTATGAAATTACTAATGAAAGTTCCTTCTTTAAAAGAAAAGAAGTAGTTGCAATAATGTCTTACCTTAAATTAATACATGATCCTCATGATGATGGAGCATTTGATAGTATATTTAAAGTGAGAAATTATCCATTAGCATTTTTCAGTAATGATATATATGATAAAATTACATCTCATTCTGGTAAAAATAATTTATCAATTTATGAAAGTTTTATTTCTATTAGATATGAAAAAGATTGGATAAAGAAAAATATGGAGATATTCAAGGATAATATTAATAGATTGCAACTTCAATTAAAGAAGAAAATTGGTATTGATAAGTTAATAGACAATATTGTAAAAGTATTTAAGATTGAGGATTTTCTACAAGATAAATATGCAGATGATGAAGATTTAGTTGATAGAATGAATTCTATAGACATAATTAAATCGTTTATTAGAGGAAATGACCTTGAAAAGTTTTTAGCATATGTAGATGAGAACGCTACCAAGAAAAAGAAGAGTAATAAGGAGACTAATGTAATTAAGTTAATGACTATTCATGCTAGTAAGGGATTAGAATTTGAGAATGTATTTCTTATTGGAATAGAAGATGGTAAATTTCCACATAAGAAAAGTTCGTTGGTAGATGAAGCAAGATTATTTTATGTTGGGTGTACTAGAGCAAAAGATAACCTATATTTAAGTCAGATAGGTAATAATAATTTATTTATAGAAGAATATGAAGGTTAATATTTAATAATACATAAACACAAAAATAAAATTATCCTTGACTCCAAAATCAATCCATGCTATAATTATCACATAGGCAAGGGGCGGGTACAGTTTACATATTAATCATCTACAATACTCACAAATCTAACCCCTTGCCTAAAAATCCAATAAATAAAATATAATAATAGTAAGGAGGTGAAATACATGTTTTTCAATCCATTTCCTACGTGGTACATAATTTTAGTTGTAATTCCTACTTATATGTTTTATTTTATAACTTATTTACCTTATTACCCATTAAAACTTATAGGTTTGGGTAAATGGTATCAAAAAGGGCATTACTTTGTATTAGAGCATATTCAGCAATTTATAGTACAGCCTAAAAACTATTGTAAAAACATTAAGAAAATCAACATTCAGATTATTAAAGACTGTAACAGATATAAAGAAAACTAAATGGTAAAATAATTATTTACAATTTATTACCAAAATATGGTATAATAAATAAAATATAATATAGCAAAGGAGGTAAAATAATATCACTACAGTAAATGAATATATTGATTGTCAACATTGTGGTAATAGAATTGCTAATAAACATACCATAAAAGAAGGAGATTACTCAAAACCTATAATAATTGTTCCAATATGTTCTCAAATTGTAAAAGTAGAAATACAAGGGTGTGAATCTCGTGCAATGGATTTTTGGGATAGTGATAGTACAGGATACTTTCTTAAAACTAAATTAAAGTGCAATTGTTGCAAAAGACATACTACAATTAAAACATTTTGTTGGGCAAGGTAGGCATTACACTTTGTCCGACAAATCTGTCGATCGAGAAATTGGAGGAAATATAATGTTTGAAATTGAAACAATTAAAAGTGACATTGATTACATATTAGGAGAATTATCATTAATGAAACAAAGATGTAATATCGTAGGATTGACAATTGTTCCATATGAATCAATAGTAGAAAGACTACTAAAAATATATTCTAATGTAAAAATATTAGGACAGAAACAAACTGAGTATAAAAAGGTTATGAGACAAAAAGCATTGAAAGATTTATCAAATATTTTAAGAGAGGATAATCAATGAGTAAAGAAATATCTGTATTACTTATCATTTTAATATTTTTCTTTAGTGGGTTTCTAAGTGGTTGGTGTTTGAGAGATTTATTTTGTCAAAATAAGAAAGGAGATTAGAATAATAAATGAAACTAGAACACATAAACATCATTGATTCCATTCAATTTGCAGTAGATAAAATATGCAAACAAGTATATGGTCACGACACAGATTCTCCTCCCAAATTTATTGTAAGTCAATATGATAAATTAGATAAAGAAGGATACAGTATAGGACATGAAATTATTTTAACCATAAAGCATATGAAATGGAAACGCTCTGTAACTATATTTCCTAGATTAGATTATAAATATGGTTATGAGTCTTTGAAAGATGAGATGAAAGGTTTGTATAATTCTACAATGTAAAGGAAATGAGGGTTAATAATATGGGAAGTATCTGTCACGTTTACAGAAAAGAGTATTGGAAAATCATTCAAGAAGGAATCCATAAAACAAGTCAAGAAATAGTTTATAATGTTGAAATTGGTGAATGGGATGATTATGGAAGTAATGGAAAGTTAAAAGTATGGATGCTTAAAGATGTACATGATAAAGTAATGAATTGTGAATATAATATTGTTTCACAAGCATATTCAGAGATACCGATATTGATTCAAGATAAGAGTGGCAATGAGATAAAATTATTAGGATGAGGAGTGTAAATAATATGGGAATTAAAATTAATCAAGAAGCAACAATTCTAAACGGAAAACTTAAAGGAGTTAAAGGCAATGTAGTAGGAGCAGATTGGGAATGTAATCTTGTACAAATTAGGGTAGACAAAAGATGTGTTGTTGAAACCGATTATGATAATATTGAACAGGAAGACGAATCTATATCTTGTAAAAATTGCAAGTATCATTATATTAAAACAGACATTTGTATCGACTGTGAAGATTTATGTTATTGGAGTATGAAATAATGGATAAAATATATAAGGTTTATGCTAGTGTTTTTAGTGGAAAGTTTAGTTTAAATATTTATGAAGCAAGAATAAAAAAGAAAACCAAAGAACATTATTTCTTAGATGTTGGAAGAAGTCAAGATAAAATGTTGCCATTTGATTATATTAATTCTGTTTATAAAGATAATCATAGTCTTATGGTTTGGTGTGAAGAGAAAGATATTGAACATTATAAAGAAATATTTCCTATTCAACTTAAAGATAATATTAAAGAATTAATGGATGTTCATATTAAACATATTAGTAAAGATATAGAAGATATTGATTTATATCTAAACAATAAGACGGAAATAAAAATATATAAATTATAAGGAGAAATGTAAGATGGATAAAAATAATTATATTAAACAAGTACTGCAATCATTAGATAATATTGAAGAAAATGTTACAAAAGCAGGATTCTTAACAAGTGATGATGCTTTAAAATTAATAACTTTGTGTAAAAATACTATTAAGAACTATGGTAATACTATAGACGCAGGAGATAAGCAAAGTGTAATAGATTTATTACATATTCTTCTTAATATAGTATTTGCAGTTGAAGAAGATGACTTTAATGGAGTAAAGAAAATCATTGAGCAATATGGATATATGGGTAAGAAAGAGTTTGTTTATCAAATGATTAATAGAGTAGAGAGGTTAGGTGATTAAAATGTATACAACTTATTATGAATATGACGATCATTTGAATTTATACTTTCATATTTTGTCTGAAAGAAATGGAGTTTTTAGTGAATGTTTTTTATATAACGATTTATCAAAACCGATAGAATACATAGAGATTAAAATATCAAGTGATAAAGTAAAAGAAATAAGAAGTAAATACAATTTAAAAGAAATAACAGAAGAAAAGGCAGAAGATATATTTAAGAAAAGATTTTTAAGTAATATGAAAAATAGGATTATACATTTAAAACAAGAAGTATTGAGTTTAGAACAGAGAACTTTAAATATGGAACAATGGGAGTTAGGAAAGGAGAAGAAATAAATGAAACAACATATTTCAGTAAATCAATTACAAGAAGTTGGATTAGAACCATTGCCTATTGGTGAATTGGGAAAATTATTTAGAGTTGATTTTGTAGCTCAAATAAAGGGTATGCTAATGTTTAATCAATCAGTAAGAGATGTTAATGATGCTATTGAAGAAATTGTAAGTCAAATTACTATAGGAACTATGATAGAATCGTTAAGAATACATAATGTTATTGCACTAGCGGTTATTATTGATGATTTTAGAAAACATATTTTAAAAGAAGATGAAGAGTATTCTGATTTTGAATTATGTGATGAGTTATGGAAGGAAATAAAGGCTTTAGTTTTTAGTAGACTTGTAAACTTAATAAGAAAAGAAAATTAATCCGAAGTCGTTTAAAAACGTGGACGAAAAATAAAAGGAGGAGTAAAGAAATAATATGAAAAATTTTGTTTATAGTATTCACGATAAAAGTAGAATGGGAAATGTAGCTTGGGGAGCTAAAATAATAGGCAAAGTAATAGTCGTGTCTGAGAGTAGAGAAGAGTCTAAAGAAAAGAATATATAAAGGAAATGAATGATAATGTAAAAGTTAAAGAAGAATATTACGATAATAATGAAAGATATTATTCCAGTATGTCTAAAGTTAAAATTATGAAGGTTATTATTTAATAAACATACATACTAAGAATTTATTAATGATTTTAGGAAAGAGGTAACATTATTATAAAAAATATATTGTTTTACATATTTATGGGATTTTTAATGATATTATTTGGAGTAGTTTTTACTGGTTTCATAATTGGATCGCTTTATATTTTGACAAATGGAACTCAAATATTCACTGGAGGAATAGATATTACTATAAGGGTTATTTTAATAACTATATGGTGTGGATTGATTGGTTATTCCTTTACAACAAATCAATAAATAATATTTGACATATTGTGAAAATAATGTTATAATAATTAAGTAGCAAAGGATGTGAAATTAATGGAGATAGGTTTTCATATTGAGTGTAAAAATTGTCATAGTAATAATACTTCAATTGAACATACTGAAAAATTTAATATGTGGTATGATGATAGTTACACAGAACATTGGGTTCATTTAGTTTGTGAAGAATGTGATAATAAGAAGTTGATTTATAGTTACAATACATATTGAATTTTATAAATACTAAAATAATAGAAAGAGGGGAATGAAAATGTTTCATAAAAATTACAAAAATCTAGAAACTCTTCCAGAAGTAAAAGAAATAATAAAAGTGTTTAAAAGTAAAGGATATGAATTATGGGATTGTAGTAGCAATGGTCTGAGAATGCAAAAATATTTTACAGAAATTCATTTAATTCCAGAGGATAATCGATTAAGATTATTGATCCATGATGATGGTATGGGAGAAGAAATTACAAATGTAGCATGGAATATAGGGAAAGAAATTGTATTAAAATATGGATATAGACAAGGAGTTAATATTTTAGGAGGTAATAATGGATTTATTGAACATGAAAGTGAGTTCTATAAGGGATTATAGATAATAGAATTATTTATGGAAGGATGTGAAAAGTAATTCTTAAATACTTAGGTCAATACTATATTTTTCATCAAGAAAACATAGACGGATCAAAATCAAAGAATAAAGATGATAACTATTTAAAATCTAAAAATAATGAGATATATCGTTACTCGGAAGACGTATTAGCAATCCTACTCCCATCTGGAGCATCTTCAGTAAATACATTAATGCCAAAATTCGAAGTAGAAGGAATAAAAGTATGGAATATTATAAGTCCAGATTGTTGCGAGGAATCTATTCTAGGTGTAAATGAATGTGACATACATAAAGTACACAAAATAATGAAATTCCAAACAATGCATAGCAATCAACAATTAAAAGACTGGAAAGAGAAACAAAAATTAAAAGAAGAAAAGTTAAAACTCAAGGAACAAAAAAATAATATTACTAATACAAATACATAAAATCACAAATATTTTACTCTCTAAGACGTTAGATATTTTTAACTAACAAAGTATTCACAAATAATAATCTAATCGATTCTAGCATCAAATATTTGAATTCTCTAAAAATGTGTATTTTAAACCCTTGTTACAGTAGGGTTGTAGGGCTGGAAATATTAGGATAATTATTATAGTAAGAGACATGTATATGGAAAAGTTTCAATAAATACAAAAATAAGATTATAACAGGAAAGAGGTAATATAAATATGAAATCAATATATTTAAATGGTCAACTTATATTAGATGAAAATCAAAGCGATAAAATGGAGTACATAATAATTGATAAAGTTAGTCAAGAAAAAACCAGTATTACATCCATTCTAGAAGAAATATTCAATAGAGATTCATCAATAAGTAAATTAGTTAGGGTGGTAGGAAGAGTATACAATAGTACGGAATCATTCAATGGTATGGGTAATTTACATATGTGTAGAGATAAATCACATAAAGTTGAAGGATATTGTATAGGAAGTATGCAAATAGAGAATTGGTTATTTAAGAATGTAGATAATTTCTGTGAATTAGTTGTTGAAGATTATACTAGCTTTGAAATTGCGGAGGAATTGTGTAAAAATGAAGATGCAAAATCAGTTTTATAATACAGAGGAGGGAGAGGAATCAGGATTATTTGTGAGCGAGAATTGTCATTATTGTAAAGAAGAGTTAATTAGAGTAGAAGATATTTTTGTAGATAAAAAGGATCATTATTGCTGTAAAGATTGTGATAATTATTATAAATTAAATGCTGTAGAATGTAAGGAGATTTTATAGATGACAAAAAGTATTTTGAATGAAACATATGGAATGAATAGAACTTTAATTTATTATATTTGGCAACAAATGAAACAAAGATGTGATAATATTAACAATCGTTCATATAAAAATTATGGAGGTAGAGGAATTACTTATACTAAAAAATGGAAATCATTTAATGGATTTTATGAAGATATGAAAGAAGGTTATCAAGAAGGGTTATCAATTGATAGAATAAATGCACACGGTAATTACGAAAAGGAAAATTGTAGATGGGTAACTATGAGTGACCAACAATTAAATAAGGCTTTTGGAGTATTTGTAGAAATTAATGGAGAAAATTTAACTTTAAGTCAAATATCTGAAAAATATAATATAAATATTAAAATATTAATAAGAAGATATTATGATGGTATGACTGGCGATAAATTAATAGGTGAAATAAGAAAAAAATCTGAAAAACAATCAAATGTAGTTGGTGTCGTATGGGTTAAAAATAGGAAACTTTGGGGTTCTAAAATACAAGTTGGAGAAAAGATCATATATTTAGGAGAGTTCAAATTATTAGAGGATGCAATTGAATCTAGGAAAAGTGCTGAGATTAAATATTTTGGAAAAGAAATAGAGAAAAAATATAAAAAGACAACAACATTCAATGACAATAATATTAAGTGTAAAGGTGTTATATGGAATAAGAGAGAAGAAAAATGGAAATGCGTTATTACATTTAATAAAGAAAAATACTATTTTGGACATTTCAATATATTTGATGAAGCGGTTATAGCAAGACTACAGGCAGAATTAAAATTTTATGGTAAAGATTTAGCACCTCAAAGACACTTATTTGAACAATATAATATTTATTAGAAAGGAGAAATTAAACACCAATGAAAAGTAATTGCCTATTAGGAGCATGTAAACAATTTATACTAAATCCAACTAAAACAATAAAACAATAAAACAATAATACATAAACGTGGATCATGGTTAGAAATATTTCAATGCAAATGGCCTCACTTCTATTGGTTTGATAAAAGAGATAATCATTATTATCATTTTTGTGCTAAATATTCAGATGAACCATTCTTGTATCAGTTGTGGTTTCAGGGTGAAGTTAAGAAGTTTGGTTGGCATGGGAAGAGTGAAAGAATTATTGAAGGAGAAACGAAGGTATTATAATGCTTATACCAATGTGGTTGATAATAATTGCATTTTTATCTCTAATATTAATTGGGATAGGAAGTTTTGTTTTGTGGTGTTTAATAATGACATTTAAAGATATGTAAATATAAATAATATATAATTAAGGAGTTGGAAATAATAAGATACTTTGGAGGAAAAGCAAAAATAGCTAAAAATATATCTAATTATATAAATAATTTAATTAAAGAAGGAGATGTTAAATGCAATATTTTGGAGGAAAGCAGAAAATTTCAAAATACATATCAGAGTACATTAATTCCACACACACACACACACACACACACACACACACACACACACACACACTATGTAGAACCTTTTTGTGGTGCATGTAATATAGCATCTAAGGTAAATATTAAAAACAAAATATTAAATGATAAGAATCCATATCTAATAGCAATGTTTAAAGCCTTGCAAAATGGATGGATACCACCTACTATTGTAACAGAAGAAGATTATGCAAATGCAAAGAAAAATCAAGATAAAGAATTACATGTAGCAGGATTCATAGGATTCGCTTGTAGTTTTGCGGGAAAATATTGGGGAGGATATGCCAGAGATTCTAAAGGAGGTGGTGGAACAGGAAATTATGCATTAAGAGGTCATAATAGTATTTTGAAGAAAATGGAAGGATTACAGAATACAATATTTACATGTGAAGATTTTCAAAATTTAGATTATGAAAATTGTTTAATATATTGTGATCCTCCGTATAAATACACCACACCTTATTATAAGAAGATTCTTGGAGAATTTCCATATGATAATTTTATAGAATGGGTTAAATTACAAAGTAAGAAGAATACTGTTTTAGTTAGTGAATATAAACATAATGTACCAAAAGACGCTTATATATTATTAGAAATACCTTCTAAGACAAGTATTAGAGATAAAAGTGGCAATGTGATTGATACAGTAGAAGTTTTATTTACATATAATAAAGAAATAAATATTATTGGAAAAGAAATAGTTAATTTGTAAATACAATAAATGGTGAGTTTTAAGGGATAGATTAGGGAATTTTGTGTGATTTATAAAAACCAACCAACGTTACTAAATGCCGTTTTGATACGTTGGTTGGAAATTAATTATTATAATAATAGGAGGAGTACAAATGCTTTTATGTTTAAATTGCTTTAAGATATACAATCAAAAGACAATAAAGAACGATATGTGTAAAGTTAAAGAATGCTATGGTGATGTAGTAGAGGTTGATGAATTATTTGTTCCAGTGATTGCAGAGTTGAATAGGAAAGGATACATAACTAGATATTGTTGCAGTTCTCACTATACCAAGGATTCAATACAAAGCTACATTATGTTTGAAGATTTTATTGAATTACCTTCTTTACCTAAAGGATATAATTATGATGTTGGTTGGACAGAAAGAAATGGTAATGCACATATTGAAAAGTACCTTGATAAAAATAAAAGTTTTAATGAATTGAGTAAAGACATTTTCAATAATGCGGTTAGTGTATTGGAATGGGCAGAGGGTTTGGATGAAAATAAGAATGATAAAGTGGAGGAATTTAATCAATGAATTTTGAAAATATTCAAATGGTTGTAGTTAGAAAAAGAAGTGACGGAAGTAAAATAAACATAAGTCAAATCGATGAAGAAAATAGATATGAGAAATATGAATGTATTGTGTGTGGTTCAGATGTAATTCCTGTAGCAGTAAAAGGTAAAATTATTGGTGGAGACAATGCAAAAGTAACTCCTCATTTTAAACATTTAAATGCTGATAAATGTGGTACAGAGTCTTTTACTCACTTTTGGATGAAGACAGAATTTATTAAAATCGGTGATTGTTTTAAAGTAATTACAGATAAGGAAAATGAATATATTTGTAATCAAATATTCTTTGAAAAAACTATGATAATAAATGGTAGAAGGTATACTCCAGATGCAACTGTTTTAACATCTTGTGGTAACACAATTCATTTTGAGTATAATTATAGCAATAAGAAAAAAGTTAAGGATTACATTGATATTTGGAAAGAATTAAACAATATTATTATTGAAGCAGATATGAACTCCATATTAAGTGTATTTTCCGATTCAGTCCCTACTTTTAAAGCTTTATATTATGAAGGCAAATGTTTTAATTTAAATGATGAAGATAATTTTTATTACAAAACAATAGGAGAATATAAACTAACAAAACATGATAAAAATTATTTAGAGTCAAGAAAAGTTGAGATGGAAAATTTAGATCATCTATGGGAAGAGATAAGGAAGATAAAATACGAGAATAAAGATTATAGTGAAATTGGCAATTTTATTAGATCAATAACTTCTGATGAAGGTAGAAAAGTGGCTATCTCTATTTTATCCAGGGCAAGATGTGGTAATAGTATTTTAGGTAACTATGTAGCTTTTATAAAAACCAATATTGATAAACGTCTTAAACTTCTGAATTTAAAATATAACGGGTATTTAATTAAGTATGAAACTGAAGTCCCAAGACTTATCTACGATAGAATTTTTAATGGAGTTACAATCAAGTTTTACATTCCAGACAGTGGTTATAATTCAGATATTCCAGAAATTCATCAAACTTATAATTATACTTTTAAAGATGAGATATTGAGTGATACTTTTAGAAATAGAATAGATACGACTGTTGAAAAGTTGTTATCAACTCATAATTCATTACTAAAGATTTTAGACATATTTCAAAAGAATGATAAGATAATTAATTACAAATTAAATTATAAAGAAAATACTGATTATATTAATGCAATTTATTTTAAAGATTATAGAAATAAGTGTTTTGTTCTAAGTAAAGGTTATTATAGTAAAGGTTATTATAGTAAAGCAACTTTTCAAGAGCATAATACAAGTGTATTTAATAATTTAATTGACAATAATACAATATTTATTGGTTTGCATTATTTATCTGAAAATTTTTATATTGAGGAGACAAGTGATTCTTATAACTTTAATTTTGTTAATTCTAGAGATAAGTTTATTGAATATAAATTTAATAAACTTATTAAGCAAAAGACTTTAAACTTGTCATATTATTTTGTAGACAAATCTTTACCTAGATATGACTTTGTAAAAGTTACTTCTGAATTAAATGATTTGTTAGATAAAATTGAAGAAAATATAAAAGATGTTAAACGTAATTTTCATGCCACGGAATATTACACAAAAATATATAAAAGCGGAGAAAATATTCAAATCTCTGATTACGATATAGATAAAAAACTCAATCAATTATTATATCCAATCATTTATTTATCAGATAAATGCGTCTATGAAGAATTAAATATACAACTCAATAAAGATTTTACAAAAGGTTTAGTAGGAGATTTTAAATTATGGCTGATAAAAGACTTTATAGATATATTAGAGCGTGTAGGAGTAACTGATGTCAATAATATTAAATAAGGAGGATTAATCATTGATTAATAGACAATTTTATACATATAAATTCAAATCTTCTAGGTTAAAGGCATATAATTATAACATTGATATCACATTTGATAAAGCTAAAGAGGTGAAAGAGGTAATCGCTTTAGCTGATAATCAAATATTAAGAAGTATACGAGATATAAGAAAGAGAATAATTAAGCATGATAAATTAGAGAAGTTATTCAAAGAAAGAAATATTAGAAAGAAAAGAAACAATAGAAAAAACTCGAAAGAAAATTCAGATAGAATCTTACAGATACAAAACAAAATAAACAGAACTATGTTTATTCCAGATTATATTACAATAGTTATAGAACATCCTTCTCATTATAAGAAACTATACAAAGATGGGTTAACTATTAATGGTAAATTATATAGGAGGGCCAGTTGTTCTGCAGGTCAAGCAAGAGTTTCTACTGTTGTATTTTGTTGCACAGACATATTAGATGAATTAAAAGATAGATTAAATAATGGCAGAGATTTAGATAAAAAGAATGCACCTAGTAAGTTTAATTCATATTTTGGATTAGCTGGATCTTCTACATATTTAGTTAGTGAACCAAAATTTATTGTTGTTGAGGATTTTACTAATATTGATAAATTTAAAACAAATTATGTAATAGAGAAAGATTGGAATATTGATGATGATATAGAAATTCGTGAAATTGATATGGAAATGAATCGAACGGATGGGATGGGCATAATTAGTCCTAAACAAGCACAGGCATGGTCTAAGGAATTAGGATTAGATTGGACTCCGTCTCAGTGGTGCGTGAGACAGAATTTTTTGAAAGGAATGCTCTGTGTATTCGATATACATAAATTCTGTCAAGAAGTTAACAATGGTAATTATATAGTTGAAACTATATATAAGGATAGTGATGATAATTATATAAAAGCAGATTTAAGAGATTATGAGGTTATAATAACTGAATCTCAATTTAAGTTGTGGGACAGCTATCCTAACGTTAATACATATATTGATAATTATCATAAAAATAAGTTGTTTTGGGGAATATCTCAATATACTCCAAAACACGCAAAAGATATACTCAAGTTAAATTATCAATTTATCCAGACCTTAAACTTAAATCAAGATAACATTGAGAAATTAGCACAACAATTTGTTGATTGGATAAATGGCGTTTCCTATGATAATGTCTATTATATGTTATTATTCTTACTTGGTGTAAATAATAATGAATATAGCATTAAGGAGTATTTGAAAAGTAGTGATAATTATTGGATTAAAAGTCTAATTATTAATCATGACTTAAAACATGATAAATTTATTCTTACAAAAATAAAGGAATTAATTAAAATTAGAATTAAGAACGGGTGCATGGGGGATATATTTACAAATGGGAACTTCCAAGTATTAGTATACGATCCTTATGGTTTTATGCAACATGTTTGTGGATTAGAAGTTACTGGTTTACTTCAAAAAGGAGAATTTTATTCTAATTATTGGAATGAACGCAAGGTAAAAAAAGTAAATGGAATGAGATCGCCTTTAACTTATAGAAGTGAACACGTAATTATGGATTTAAGAAAAGATAAAGAAACAGAAAAATGGTATAAACATTGTAAACTAGGAATAATTTTGAATTATCACGGACACGAAGTGGTAAATTTTGGAGGAGCAGATGTAGATTATGATATTTTAGCCACCACCTCAAACCAAGAGATGATCAACGGGGTTTATAAAGATGAATTACCTGTTGTATACTCCCCTCCAAAACCTCAGAAAATATTACTTAAAGATGAAGATTTATATCATGCGGATACTTTTTCATTTGGTTCAATAATTGGATCAATTACTAATAAAAGCAGTAATGGATATGCCTTATTGCCAAGTATAGAAAAGAAATATGGTATAGAAAGTGATGAATATAAATTAATATTATCTAGATTAAAACAATGTTGTAAAGCACAGTCTGCACAAATAGACAAAGCCAAGATTGGGAGAGACGTTAAGGGGATACCTAAACTATGGATACATAAACAAGAAATAGAGAAGGATGATGATGGTAATATTATAGACTCTGAAGAAATTATTAAGGAAAAAGAGTTATATAATAAAGTCTTATTAAGTAAATATCCATATTTCTTTAAATATCTATACAAAAATACTGGTCGTAGATATAGAAAATATTGTGATGAAAATGAAATTACTTGCCATCAAAAATTTAAAATGTCATTTAGTAAATTAAAAGAATTGAAAAGATTGTCACTTGATCAAAAACAGTATATTAGTAATTTTTATAATTACATGCCATTGACTTATAGTGATAGTCCAATGAATTTATTGTGCAAATACATTGAAGGTATTAATTTTGAAATAAATTCTAAAATAAAAGCAACAAATATAGAAGATATAACAATTTATTATAAAAATGAAAATCATCCATATTCCGAAGAACAATACGATCAAATTATAGAAGTTATAAAAGAACATACAACTGGAATTAAATTTGATATGTTAAATCAAGTTGATGATGTAAATAATGACAATGATTATAGTGAAGATGATATTAGGGAATTTAAAGTAGATAACGATACTTTAGAGAATAAAATTAATAGTGTATGTAGTGATTCTTATTTGGTTACAAATGTTTTACTAGACTATTTTTATGTAAACAAACCAAGTTCTAATAAAGATATTTTATGGGGGGCGTATGGTAAATACATATATCAAAATGTTAAAGAAAAATGCTCTGGTAAAGTATTATTCCCGTTTCCCAATAAAAATGGGGATATTAAATACTTAGAAACTAATTATTCAGTAAAGGAGATTGATGTTAATGGAATATAAATATAATGAGTTGGCGTATGCAGAAGAAATATATAAAAATGGGTTTTTGACAAAATACTTTGCTACAGAATTAAGATTATTAGTTTTGTATTATAGAGATATATTGGACTTCAAACCCAAAGAACGTGAATTTAAGATATATGAATTTTGCAAAAGATATATTCCTAATTTTAGAAAGGAGAAATTTTATAAAACAATAAATAGAGCATTGAATACTGGAATGAAAAAGGAACAAAAACTTATTTCAATTATTGATATTGATATTTATAAAGCAGAACTTGATTATATTAATTCATTAGATACCAATCAGGAGTATAAGAAGGTAATGTTTACATTTTTAGTTCAATTAAGACTAAATAAAATGATTTTTGAATATAGGCATGATGGAGAAGAATATAATATGTCATATTTCAAAGGAGGTGTTAAGAAGTATAATAATATAAAAAAGATGTCTAATATATCAGTAAAAATACTTTTGAATGATGAAGTTATAAATTCCTTAGAAAAATTGGAATTGGTTACAATAGTTCATAAAGGAACAATTCTCTTGGATTATATTAAAAATTGTAAACAAGAAGGAGATATTGCATTTTCTATAACTGATTTTGATAATGTTGGTTATTATTTGGATTGGTATAATGAAGAGAATAATGTGATTCAATGTGAAAACGAAGGTTGTGATAGATTAATAAAGAAAACTAATAATAATAAAAAATATTGCCCAGAATGTGCAAAGATTGTACAACGAGAACAAAAACTTAATTGGTGGAACTCTACTAGAAAAGCTGAATTATCTTAGAACCCTACTCCTGTAATGGTTTAATAGATTATTTGTTTTTCTTAACTAATGATATATAAGTAAATGTAAGTATATCAATACTTTTAGGATATGTGGTCGATAATATCCTAATTGCAATTTTTTAAAAACAACAAAAATAACTCCAAACTAAAAGGAGCATCAAAAGCATAATTTGGAAAGAATCTCAAAAAATGAAATGACATACTTAATCAGTCGCAACATTCTCAAACAAACACATGGATCATATGGTGATAATCTAGTAGTAATAGGTAAATTTAGTAGCGGATTGCGTAAGCAGAGATATCTTACAGAACCATTATATAATTATCTTATTAGATTAAAGCAAACTGATAAAGATAAACAGAATATTGATGATGTAAAAGAAAATCAGAGGTATTTGTTTAGTAGTAATAGTGAACGTGTTTCATAAACAAAGTAAAATAAGGAGTAAGGGATTGATTTTTATTGCCCAGTAAAGTGTTCTGTGATACGAGCGTAATACTGAAAACAACCTTTTATCCTGAAAATTATCTTCGAGTAGCAACAAGTATAGTAACAATTGAAGAAATTGATGGGTTAAAATCTAAACCAGAAGTAGGATACCAAGCAAGAGATGCTACCAAAAAAATCAAAAATGCTACTAATGTAGATATAATAACGGAATATGATTTTTCATTTGAAAATAGATTCCTTTCACATAAAAATGATAACTTTATCCTTGGATTCGCCTATCAGGTATGGAAAGATGATAATGAATTTGTATTTTTGACAGATGATTTTAATTTATATCTCAAAGCAAAAGCATTTAATATTCCTTGTGATTTGTTTGAGTTTAAGGAAGAGGAATTAAATCATTACAATGGAATCAGAGAAGCTTGGTTAACAAATACTGAATATAAAAATTTATTAGAAAGTGAGGAAAATACACTAAATCTTTCTGTAAATGAGTATTTAATTATTAATAACACTACAAAAAATGAACAATATCTTTACATATGGAATGATGTATATTTTGAGGAGATTAAAAAAGTAAAACCAATTACTAATAAATATCTTAGCAATAAGGATGCAGTTGTTCCATTGGATATTTATCAAAAGGCATTTATTCATATGTTGCAAAATGATAATGTAAAAGTGATGATAACTGACAGTCACTATGGAGCTGGAAAAAGTTTTTTGATGTTACATTGGGCATTACAACAATTAGAAACAGGATACAAATATAATAAAATGTATTTTGTAAAGAGTGATTCACCTCCACGTAATAGGAGGGAATACCCTGCTATCCCAGGTGGAATTATGGACAAGAGTGAAGGATTGTTAGGGGTGTTGTGCGATACTACTTCCGAAGAGAATCTAAATGATTTTACAAGTAGAAATAGTAAAGTAGAGGTATTACCAATCCAATTTGCTAAGTCTAGAAGTTTAAGAAAATCAATTCTATTTATCACAGAATGTCAAGATTTTACACCTTCTGAAATGGAAAGATTACTTTCTAGAATTGGAGAAGACACCGTAGTTTTATTAGATGGGTCTACAAAGCAGATTGACAATAAATATTGTGGATATAGAAATGGATTAACAATTGCTAGTGAAAACTTTAAGAATAAAGCAATCTCTGCACAAGTTAATATGATTACTGATTTCAGAAGTGAAATTAGTAAAATGGTAAGTGAAATGGATTGGCATGATTAGGTAATGGTTTATTATGTTGTTTTTTTGGATATGTCATGTTGTGATAACACACCTCTATCCATCTTTTATATAAAATTAAAGGAGTGAAGATTATAATAATGAAGTTTGGTTAGTGTAAATTAGATATTAGTTAAATAAATTATAACAGATTAACAAAAAAAACACAGGTCTGGCATCAAAGATGTGCAGATACTATTAAAGAATAAAAGGGGAAATATTAAAACATGAATAAATTTGAATTGATCGCAGCCGTAGCAATTAAAGGTGAAATGTCCAAGAAGGATTCTGAAAAAGTTGTAACAGCAGTATTTGAAGTAATTGAAGAAACTCTTGCTCAAGGTGAAAAAGTATCTTTAGTTAATTTTGGTACATTTGAAGTAAAAGATAGAGCAGAACGACAAGGAAAAAATCCTAAAACTCAGGAAACGATTACTATTCCTGCAAAAAAAGCTCCTGCATTTAAGGCAGGTAAGGGATTAAAGGATAAAATTAAGCAATCGTAAAATTAAATAAATATTTGTGCTACTACAGTAAGTCCTTATATCCAATTGATATCATTGGGTATAAGGCAAAAGTAGCACATTGCATAAGTCTGGATGAAGACCTAAAACTCATCCAAAATTTAAACAATTAAAATAAATTTAAAAGGTGGCAAACTAAACAATGGCAAAATCCAAACTTACTGAAACAAAGAAAATCACACATAAATTAGCAACTGAAGGCGAATTAACAATTGATGAAGGTATTGCAGTAGTCAACATTCCAGATGAAGGTGTTAAGAATTTAATTGAGTTATTGAAAAATTTCTCAGGAAAATATGTTAAGTTTTCTTTTACTGAAGAAGAAGTTGAAGATGTAATGGATGAGGATAATGAAAATGAATCAGAAGATAATGAGTAATTATTGATATTTAATAACTACTACTTATTTATATCAATTATAGAGTAACGAGTGTTATTAGCAGAAGGGAATGGTTAAATTGCAAGAAATTGATAGAGGATAATTATTCATTAAACTATGTCTATGAAGACACTAGATTTAATATTATTCATAATTTATAAAATTCATCTAGAGAGTAATAATGTGCACAATTGTCATTATCACAGAAAAAACATGATAAGCAGAGTTTTTGCTAGGCGAAATTCTAATATTAATTATTCACTATAAATTAATATTATCAGGACGCTAAAGATTTTTATATGTTTATAATTAGATTAGTAAATTTTATGAAGTAATTGTAGAAGTGCAATTCCTTTATAATCTTATATTTTGGCTTTACGCCACCTGATTTAAGATTTAATCTTAAATATTATTTTACTATGGCGATATAACTCAAATGGATTAGAGCATCAGGTTTCTACCCTGAGTGTGAGGGTTTGAGTCCTACTATCGCTTCCATATTGCAGAGTAGAGAAGTAGTTATCTCGTCAGCCTCATAAGCTGAAAATCGTGGGTGCAAATCCCACCTCTTGCAACCAAATACAAATTGAAAGAAGGAAAATTAAATGTCAAATTCACAAAACGCCAATTCAACAATTTCACTAAAAGAGTCATTCAGAGTCCTTTCTTATATTGATAAAACTATTTCATCTCTTACTTCATATCTTTCTAATAAAAATAACTCTATTTCTGTTTTGGAACAACATTGGAAAGAGAAGTCAAATCCAGAAGCAAAAAATGAAGAGCTTGATACAACTACTATTAAAGAATATCCTGATGCTTCTACAATTAATATTATCAATCTCATTCAAGACTTGATTGCAGAAAAGACAAAATTAGAAATTTCAGTAGAAATAGCAAAAAGAGAAATCGTAATTGAAACTAAAGATAATAACAATCTTAGTTTAGATTCTGCTATATCAAATGCAAAACAATCTAGAAATTTAGCTAATGTATTAAATAGTCTTATCAATATAAAAACAGACGAGAAAAAGACGGTTGCTCAAGGATTTAAATTTAATATTAATGGTGAAGAAGTACCATATAGGTATGATGTGATAATTACCAAAACAATTAATTTTGATAGGAGTATTGTTAGTGATAATTATAAAGCATTATTAGAAAGAACTGATAAGCTCAGTATTTCTATAGAAAAATCTATGATGGATGAAATTGTTGAATATGAATTTCCTTATAGTATTCATGATTCAACTGCGGATATTGTTAGTAAGTATTTATCATCTTTAGAAAGTTAATATAAGAATCTTAACTATGACAATAATAAGTAGAGATGCCTAACCACATCTCTACTTATTAAAACAACTAGCCAAAAGCAAAGCAAGATATAGACTATTTTATACACATCTGAAATTAGATATTAAATCTTATTTCAAAAACAAAACTCAAATAATGCATAATTATGTAGATTTACTTTACATAACTGGAAACATTAATTATAAACAAACAGGTTTTACTTTAATAGTAAAAACATGAAGAATCGCTAATCGTTTTCATTAAACATAAAATCACTATTCGCAAATACGGTATGACGCTAGATCATTATTATAACAATACGACAATCGCTTTCGCTAATCACGCTCTTTCTTTGACAAATATTTAGAAGAAATTCTAAAACTGATTTAAATATAAAAATTGGTTAATATCTAATTAGAGGTATTGAAAATAAATAGTATGGACATAAATAAAAACAATATAATTAGTCATAAAATAGTCTTATTTTGCAATGTTTTTTGGTTAGTGTATATAATTTCTACTAAATAGGTTTGATAGTTCAACCTAAATAAAAACTATCATATAATAATAAGTTAAAAACTGCATTTTAGAGGATTAACAGAGTCATAATTTGTTTTGACGCAATAATATCACTTATGATTTTAATGTGATTACAGGTGTGTTTATGTGGCTCTGAGATGATTTTGTTTAGTTAGTTTATTCTCTTACTCTCTTATTAAGGAGATGAATTTATAATGGAAATGGAAAAATTTAATAATGAAGAACAATTATATTGTCCCAATTGCGGAAAACAAAGGTATTGGATTAAATACTTTGTTAATAAGACAATAATGTTCTGTCAAGATTGTCAATATCATGAGGAAATAAAATAAATATAATTTGAGAAATAATAGAACTATGAGAATAGGAGGAAATTAATGCTAAAAATAAATCAAGTGTATGATTCTGATTGCATTGGTGACAATGGTATGTGTTTGATTGATGATAAAAGTATTGATATGATTCTCTGCGACTTACCTTATGGAACTACTGCTTGTAAGTGGGACTCTATTATACCTTTCGATAAACTTTGGGAACAATACGAGAGAATTATCAAAGATGATGGTGCAATTATATTAACAGCAAGTCAACCTTTTACAACAGCACTTATATCATCTAATTATCAGTTGTTCAAATATTGTTGGGTATGGGAAAAGAGTAGGCCAGGAGATATATTTAATGCTAAGAACAAACCATTAAAATCTCATGAGGATATTTGTATATTTAGTAAAGGAACTACTGCGAATGGAAGCAAAAGAAAGATGAAATATTTTCCTCAAGGAGTTGGCGAAGGAGGAATAGTTACAAATAATCCAGATGAAAAAGAATATGCATTTAAAGGTAAAAGGCCATCACATAAAGAAAAACATGTAACACAAGGCAGTAATTATCCTAGAAGTGTTGTAAAGATATCAAATCCAAATAAAGATTCTATTCATCCTACCCAGAAACCTGTAGCATTGTTTGAATATCTAATTAATACATACACCAATGAAAATGATTTAGTTCTGGATAACTGCATGGGTAGTTTTACTACTGCTGTAGCATGTGAAAATACGGGTAGGAATTACATAGGGTTTGAAAATGACGATAAGTATTATGAGTTGGGTATGAAGAGGTTAGAGGAATTGATGGTTAGTAAACAATTACAATAAGCAATAAATAATTATATTGCATAATAAGATGAATAAATATGGTTAAAGGAGTGTGTTAATATGCATGAAGAAAATATGAAATATATTTATAACGTAGATCAAGCAAATTACTATATTTCTGAAGGTTGTAGAGTTCTAGGTACTGGTAGACACCATCAAACAAAGAATGTATTTTTTATGTTTAATCATAATGATACACAAATCGCTTATGAAAAATGGTGTAAAAAATGTCAAGAATATAAATTGCAAAAGATTTGTAAATAAATATTACAATAATTAAATAAGAATTCAAGCAAACACTTGGTTAAGTTAAACTAAGTGTTTATTTTTGTTGTACCAATATAAGATTAAGGATGGTAAGAATATATGAAATATGTAAGTGACTTAATAAAATTTAAAGACATAGAGCAATGGGTAGAGGGCTATATCATTGCTATAAATGCTCATACAGGTTCAGGGAAAAGTTATTTTATCAAGAAAATATTAAAAGATTATTGCATTGCAAATAAGAAAACTATACTTCTATTAACAAATAGAGATATTCTTAAAGATCAATTTATTCATGAGTTAATTGAAGATGATAAAGAAGGAATAATTACTGTAAAAAATTATCAGAGTATAGAAACAAAAATAATATATAATGTTACTATTGATGATTATGATTTTATAGTTTGTGATGAGTATCATTATTTGTTTAGTGATACCTTTAATTTTTGTACGGACATATCTTTAGATTACATTTTAGGTCAATCCTCTAGCATTAAAATATTACTTAGTGCTACGTCAATAGTGCCTATTAAATATCTTGAAGAAGTAAAACATCTTGATTTAATAAAATATGAAATAGAACCAGATTATAGTTATATAGAAAAATTATACTTTTATGAAGACGATAATGTGATTCTAAAGCTATTAAATGAATTACCAGAAAATGAAAAAGCAATATATTTTACAAAAGCAAAAACATCTTACGATTTTAGTAAACAAATTGAAAATAGTGCTTTTATTTGTAGCAAACACAATAGTACATATAGAAAATACATAAATGAAGAAGAAAAACAAAATATTATCGAGAAAGAAAGTTTTGATTCTAAGATACTATTTACTACAATTGCTTTGGACAATGGGGTTAATATTAAGGATATACAATTAAAGCATGTAATAATTGATACTTTTGACTTAGATACTATTCAGCAATGCCTTGGTAGAAAAAGAATAGTAGAATCTGATGAGAAAGTAATTGTGTATATCAAGAATTGGAACAACAAAAAGTTAAATGGTAAGAAAACTAGTTTGAAAAATATTATAAAATATGCAGAATTATTAAAGAATGGAACTTCCTCGGAAGACTTGATTAAAGAATACAAGCATAAAAACACATTTGGTAATTTAATCTATGATATTATTGAATATGATAAGATTATTAAGCATGTAAGCGAGACTATGTATTTTAAATTTAAATATGATATTGAACAAATAGAGGCATATATGATTTCTGAGTATATGAATTATGTGTCTAAAAGATTTAATCAAGATGAATATTTTGATTTAGAGCAAGAGGTTGATGCTATGACATTGGAAGATAAACTTGATAAATTAGTAGGAATTAAAATGTTTAAGGAAGAACAGAAGAAATTTATTGAGTTTCTAACTGAAGAATTGTTCGATACTCCTAAATCAAATCATGGTAGTTTAGGAATCAACTCTATTAAAGGATTTTTTCAGGACAATAATTTATTATATGATATTGATAGCAAAAAAGAAAATAGTAAGAAATCTGAAAATAGAGGTAAACATTATTGGATAATAAGTAAAAAAGTTTATGAAATTTAAATATTAATTTTGACACCAAATTTACTATTTACTATTATATAGGATTTGGTAATTTTGGTGTCATGTGACAAGTCAAGGGAACGAGGGTTGCGGTCAAAGCGTTGACCTTGCTAAACTTTCGCTATCGCTTCAAGTTTAGGATTTATTATTCAAATAAATAAAATAAAAGGTGGTATCATTTCTTATTGGATAAAACATTATTAGAAATATGCTATAAAAAGTATAACAAAGAAACAAATTTGAGTTGGTCTGAGATAGCTAAATTGTATTACAAGGGTAGTAATGGTGAAATTGGTAGCGGAGAAGGTCTTAGAAGTAAATTTAAGAAATATCGCAAAGCAAATGGAACATTAAAAACAAAAGATATTATTAATGGTATTATAAACAAAGAAAAGAATAATGTTATTATTGGTAATGGTGATTGTGATAAGAAAGAATGGGATAATCCATTTACTAGAGGATTAGAGGAAGAAAAGGAAATTAACAATAATAATCTTTCTGATATTGAAATTAAAGAGATTAATCTCAAAAAAGAAAGAGTAAAACTTCAAGATTTAAGGACTTCTATCAATAAAGACATAAGGACATTGGCAAGAAAAGAATCTTTAAATGACTTAATTAAAGAGTCAATTAAAGATTTAAAACCATTGATATTTATTGAACCAAAGCATACATACAGTGAGGAAAATGAGATGGTATGCCAGATTTCAGATAGTCATTTTGGTTTAACTGTTGACAATGAATTTGAGAAATATAATGAAGATGTTTTTCTTAAAAGATTAGCAAATTACACATTGCAGATTATAGATATTAAGAAGAAAGAAAAGATTAATAAGTGCCATTTGTGCTTCTCTGGGGACGTTTTAAGTGGCCTAATCCATGAAGTAATCGTTAGGAATAATCAATATGGTATTGTTGAGCAAACTAAAAGATTTTCTGAATATACATCTAAATTTATTGAGAAATTAAGTAATCATTTTGAAGAAATTATTGTGCATTTTGTAACGGGTAATCATAGTCGCAACAATGAGTTTAAGGATAAAGCAGAAAATAAAGATAGATATGAGAATTTTGTATTAGAATTTATGGAATTAAGAACTGCTAATTTAAAGAATGTTAAGTTTGAGAAGTCTATATTAGATAATACAATTGCAGAATTTTATGTTAAAGGTTTTTATTGTTGCTTGAGTCATGGCGATAATGATGTGCCAAAATCTGCTCCTAGTAGATTTTTATCATTATTGGATAAGAAACCTGCATTTATCTTTTTAGGTCATAGACATAGATTTGAGGTAATTACTGTAGATAAATGCAAAGTTATTACAGGTGGAGTTTTTGTTAATTTTGATGAATACAGCACAAATCATCGTTATGTTGGTGAAGCAAGTCAAACTGTGACAATCATTGGTGATAAGGGGTTTATTTGTGCTTATGATTGTGTGATTTAGTAAATAAATAAAAAGGTGGTATAAGTATGAAGGAATTTATCCTTATATTTAAACCAAAAGTAGCAAGAGGTTTGTTGAGACTAAATAATCCAATTGTAGATATTAAAGCAGATAAAGAAAATAGTGATAGGACAATATTTGTATTTAGAAATACAGAAAAGTTAAGAGATGATATGACTACTGTTGAAAAATAGTAGTCATTTTATTTTATAAAAAGTTCAATAAAAGAAGGAGATGTTTTGTTGTGGTAAGAAAAACAGAAGTTAAGGAAAAGATTAGAGGTATTTACAAAATAAAAAAATATAACTAATAACAAAGTTTATATTGGAAGTAGTGTAAATATACACAAAAGATGGGAAGAGCATAAAACAAAGTTAAGAAACAATAAACATCATAGTTATAAACTTCAAAGAGCATGGAATAAATATGGTCAAGATAATTTTATATTTGAAACAATTGATATATTTAATGGTGAAATAAAAGAGTTGCGAGAATTAGAGCAAGATTACTTAGATTTATTTAAATCATATGATTTCAAATATGGGTATAATGTCAGTGAAAGTTCAATAACTCCTAATCCTCAACCTCCAACCGAATACAAAGACATTGTGGATGGAAAATTCTTAATATCAAAAGAAGAGTTTGATGAAGTGATATATTATTTATGTAATACAAAAATACCCATACCTAAAATATCGGAAATAACAGGAGTTCAATATAGAACTATATATCAGATTTATTTTAAAGAGAATTATACAAATGTTGTTAAGGATATGAAATTTTTACAAAGAACAAATTCAGGAGAGGAACAGTGGAAAAGTATTTTAACAGAAGTAAATGTATTAGAGATTATATCTATGCTCTTAGATAAAAAGTTTATGATAGATATTGCTAGAAAATATAGTGTTAATACATCTACTATTTGGGACATCTATAATTATAAAACTTGGAACAGTTTAACCAAAAATATAATATTCCCAGAATACTTAAAGGCATCAGGTAGATATTTTAAACCAATCGAGCAGTATGACTTAGAAAATAATTACATATCAACATTTGAATCCGCAAGAGAAGCAGAAAGAGTTACTGGTATTGGATATAAAATGATTTCTAGAGTATGTAAAGGGGAAAGACTTTATACTCATGGATTCATTTGGAAATTTGTTTCTTAAAGGATATTTGGCAATCCATCACAAATGATAAAATAATGAGTAAAGGTAATAATTTAAATCTTTATAAATCAAAAGAAACGTTAGACAGGATGTTTATAGAACTTGGGAAAATGACGACAGATAGATTATTGTCACTTAAAAAATGGAAAGGTGAAGATAATCCTCAATATGACAGTCAAAGATTCGGTAATCTAAATCCTAATTATAAAGGTGGAATTAGTGCCTTATCACAAGAATTAAGAAGAAATATCAAACAATGGAAATTAGATAGTATGGAAAATGCTAATTACAAATGTTTTCTATCTGGCGGTAGATTTGATGATATTCATCACTTATATAGTTTTGAAAGTATTGTTAAAGACACATTAAATGAAACTAATTTACCTATATATGAGAATATTTCTTTGTATACTCAAGAAGAGTTACAGCAACTAATTGATAAATGTTTAGAAATACATTATCGCTATCCTCTGGGAATATGTATGCAAAAGAAATACCACATACAATTCCATGTTGAGTTTGGGTATGGAAATAACACACCTGTACAATTTTATCAATTTATTGAAAATTATTATGATGGAAAATATAAAGATTTAGAAGAAGTTAGTTAACTGCTGACTTCTTTTTTGATTTAATCAAAAGAGGTGATACCTATTCCTAGAGTTGGAAAAACAGTGAAAGAACCAGTAATAAAATCAAAAGATGAAGAAAGTAAAATAAAATGTCCTATGTGTACAGATGAACCAAAAGCACGATCAAACTTCTACAAAAGTTTATCTCCTTTATATTTAGGGATAAATATTGATTATCCTAATGAGTCTAGGATGGTTTTCTGTAAGGAGTGCATATGCAATACATTTGATACTTATTACAATATTTTAAAAGACATTAAGAAATCAATTCTTATAACTTGTATGAAGTTTGATATTCCATTTAATGAAGGTGATTTTGATGGTGCAATGAAGCAATGTGTCAATAAACCAACAGCGCATCCTTTAAAAATTTATATGACAAAACTTAATTCATTGGGTAATTTTAATAATGCATTGACTGGTTTTGACCCTAAATTCTTGTTTGATAAAGAAACTGGAAAAGATCTTATTACTAATTCATTTGAGATCGAAGCAAAAGATTTAGATTTTAATATACAATTAACTGAGAAGGATTTACAAGTTAAAGATGATGTAATTAGACTTATTGGGTATGATCCATTTGCTGGATATTCAAATTTTGATCAAAAATTCTTATATAATGAATTAATTACTTATCTTGATGAAGATTTATTAGATGATGCTTTCAAACTTTCTCAAATTTTACAATTGGTTAACAATAACAATCAAATAAGAAAAATAGACTTAGTAATTGCCACTTTAAGCAATGATACTAAAACATTAATATCAAATCAAGGAGAAATTAAATCTTTATCTTCAACTAAAAGTCAAATAGTAGGAAGTACAGATAAAATTGCGAAAGAAAATTCAATATCTGTAAAAAATAGAGGGGATAAAAAAGCTGGAAAATCTACTTTAACATATATGATGAAAAATTATAGAGAAATTGGATTTGAAGATGCAGAAGTTGATTATTATGATCAATTGAAGGGTGTAGGAATGAAACATGCTGCTGATATTTCAAATAGTAGCATATTAGAACAACTTAGATTTGATGAAAATGATTTAGATAATATGATTAAAGAACAAAGAACGTTAATTCAAAGTTTACAAAGTGAACTTGATGAGTCATTAGAAGAAAATAGAAAATTAAGGATTAAAATAAAATCAGAAGATAATTAAGGTGGTGAATATTTTAAATGGCAAATCTTAACCGTGATAAAAAATTACTAACAACAAGGAAAATAGAAATGTATGATGCAAACTCTAAGATTATAAAGTTTTGGAGACGTAATCCAATTATCGCGGCTGAAGATTTGTTCGGTTAGTATAAGATTATTGGATTTTCAAAAATGGGTTCTTCAAATGAGTTGGAATACTCCTTATGTGCTATGGTGTGAAAGTCGAAACGCAGGTAAAAGTTTTGAAGCAGCAGTATTAATGGGGTTAAAATCAATATTATATGAAGATCAAGATATTTACATAGTAAGTAATGTCGGAAGTCAAGCACAAGAATGTTTTACCAAGATTGAAGATATTGCTTTAGATAGAATTAATTCAATTAAATCATTAAAAGATATATTTAGAAATGAAATTGTACAAAGTCCTTCTTGTAAGACTGGATTTTCACACAATCCTGTATCGTTTCATGTATCAACATACAATAATAGTGAAATATTTACACTTAATGGAAATCCTGACAATAACAGGAGCAAGAGAGCCTCGCTAGTATTTTTTGATGAGGCTGGGTATTCTGGTGAAGAATTATTGGAAGCAATGGCAGCATTTGCAACACAAGATAGTGATTTTGCTACTTCTGTACAAAAAGATTTTGATGTTAAAGCATCAAGAAGAAATGTACCTACACAATTAATTTATGCTTCTTCAGCTTCATCAGTTGATACTACATTCTTTAGAAAATATAAGGACTTTGCAATGAAAATGATGATGGGAAATAGAAATTATTTTTGTTGTGATATTCCTTGCAATATTCCCATTAATCCAATGATGGATGGAATAGAACATCCTCCACTTTTACAAAAATCTAAAGTAGAAACAGCAATGACATCTAATAGAGACAAAGCATTGAGAGAATATTACAACAAATTTGATTCGGATGGTGGAGAAACACAAATATATAAACGTGCTATGATAACAAGAAATAGCACATTCTCTTTACCTAAATTTTCAAATGAAACTGGAAAAGAAAAATTCGCGATTGCTTTTGACCCTGCAAGAGCAGGAGATGGAAGTATTGTTTCTGTAATGCAAATTTTAAAAGATGATAATATTGGTTACTATGGAAAAATTATAAATTGTACAAATATGATTGATTTAGCTAGTAAAAGAAAGATTAAAATGAAAACCCCTGACCAAATCAAATTCTTAAAGCAAACAATATTAGACTATAACGGTAATAATAATCCTGATTATGAAAATATTGAAGCATTTTTGATCGATGCTGGAGCAGGAGGAGCTGGAGTTTCAGCTTATGCAGATAATTTATTAGATGATTGGTTTGATGATAAAGGAATAAAACATAAAGGATTTATTGATAAAGTTTCTGATATTTATGAAACTGAAATTTATAATTATCCTAATGCATGGGATAAGTTAGCATTAATATCTCCTAATAAATACAGAAATAAAATGTGCGAAGAATTGCAGGAGTTATTACAATTAGATTTAATTAAATTTCCATATGAGTATTCTGGTAAAGGATTTGTAACATTGGCTTCTGATGATGGAAGTGAAAGAAATTTAAAGAATTATAATCTTTCATTTGAAGAAGAATTATCACTAATTAATATTGACATCATGAAAACTGAAACAATTAATATCCATAGAGTATCTAATGCTGAAAAAACAAGTGTAAGATATATATTGCCAAAAGATAAAGAAAGAATTATGTATGATGATAAATTTTATACATTATTGCTTTTAGCTCATTATTTATATGAAAAAAGAAGAGGGGATATAATTAACACAGATGATTCAGACCATGCTTTTGTATTCTCATACTCATAATATAACAAATAAATATAAATAACATAATCACTTAAAGAAAGGAGGCATCTCCAATTTGACAAAAAAAACAACGCTAACAGAAACTATCACCACCCCCCAATCAAATTCTCAAAACTCCAACCAATTCTCAAATGAAGTTGAAACAAACTCATTATCTTACAATTCCTATTCCATATCAACAGGAAGACTAGATACAGATAATATCCCCATGAGTGATTTAAAACAATATGTCAAATATCCAATGATATATAATGAAATATTGAGAACTATATCAAGGCAATCGTATAGTTTAAATGGAATCTATGGTCAAAGTATTGACAAAATGGTAGCTCTTCCTACATTATCTTACATAACTACATTGAGAAATAAAACTCCACAAATTAAAGATAAAAAAAATAAATTTAATACAATACTTAAACTATTAAATATTGATAGAACTACTAGAGATATTTTAAGACATCTATTTATCGACGGGCAATATATCGGGATCTTGAGGGATTCTACGGCAAGTAATAAAAATTTAGATACTGGTTCAATGATAGTAGAATCCATTGATAGATTAGAAGGATTATCATTAGATGATAACTTTATGATTCAACCATTAGATTTAGATTACTGTA
>Ga0209318_1000232_pt1 | contig 58553 bp, 80 predicted proteins | sample RifGroE1_FD_183999 | JGI IMG/M metagenome (GOLD analysis project Ga0209318, IMG submission 183999) | Groundwater microbial communities from Rifle, Colorado, USA - Groundwater E1 (SPAdes) (version 2) | ecosystem: Environmental > Aquatic > Deep subsurface > Groundwater | place: Rifle, Colorado... | reverse complement strand
GAGGTCGCTAGAATTAAAACCTGCGGAACAATAGCCTACGTGGAGGTCTGAGATGACGTCTACCGTTATTGGAGTAATCATGCTCACAGTCGTTACAATAATTTTAATCATGAACGAGGTCTAAAATGAAATCACTGGTAATCGGTCTGCTGTTGGTGCTTACGTTATGTTCACAAGCGTTCTGTCTGCCAGGCGGTCAGACTTCTGCTGGCACGAATGGTGGTGGTATAAGTATGGTGCAGGGCACTGTGCCTGACCCGGCAAAGAGCCAGGTTACATCAGCAATGACCGGCACGGTGGTTTTTTATTTTCCTGTTGCCGGTGCAACTGGTCAGGTGAATATTGCCGGTTGGTATAATATTCACCTATATTCTGTCGCAGATACCACGTATTATTACAACTCGGACACCACTAAAACATTCATCTGTCCTGCCACTCTATTCTGTGATATTTTCGTGGCGCAACCCAATGTCCTATCGGTGACTGTTGTTTTTGGTGCTGGTGCCAACTACGTTCAAGGGATGTAAATAACTAAAACGCGAGGTATAAAATGAAAAACATACTGACAGCCGGTAAGGTGGTAAAACCTAAAGTCAAGAAGAAAACCAAGAAGCCTGCCATCAAGAAAGCCGTCGCCAAGCAACCCAAAGGTGACGGCAAATTACCTAACTGGATGTAGAAAGGGAGGAATAATGAAGACAACGCTGTTCAAGAAGGACTGTGATCCATACATAGTAACCAGTAAAGAGTCCCTGGAGTTCCATTTGAATCAGGGATGGGTGGAAAATGAAGAGGACCTTACTCGTGATGCGCCTGTCATTCCACCGACCAAACCGTATAATGTGCTGGACACACCGCAAGCGCCTGTACCAGACGCCACGAACGCCGAGATTCAAAGCCTGACTGAAGCACTTGCAGCTAAAGATCAGGTTATCGCCGACATGCAGGCAGATTTCGAGGAAGTTATCGCCGGTCTGAATGAATCTATCTCAAAGCTGAAGGGTGACGAGGTGCCTGACACCGGTTTCGGCCTGCCCCTCGCACCTGCACCTGCACCTGCACCTGCACCCAAAGACCCATCTGACACATGGATACAGCCATCAGAAGGACCGACCAATCAGCAGCTGCGTGATCAACTCGACGCTGCTGGTATTAAACACACGCCACGAGACAATAAAGCGTCGTTGCTGGCGTTGGTGGCTTCTATTCCGGCTAAGGAGTAACATATCATGCTCGTTCAAGACATTTTCGTAGCATCAATGGAAGTCATAGGGGCAACGAGTCTTGACGAGACACCGGAACAGTCAGAGCTACAGAAATGTATGCGACATTGTAATCTGATGCTTAATTCTTGGTCTGGTCGCCGTCTGATGTTGGCGGCGACCATCCAAGAGGCCTTCCCGCTGGTAGCCAATCAGCGTGTCTACACCATCGGTACAGGTGGTAATTTCAACACTGGTAAGCCAATTAAAATTGAAAGTGCGTTTATCAGAGACAGCGCACTGGTCAATTATCCAGTATACATACTGGATGAAGATATTTACGATTCGATTTCCGACAACATGATTTCAACCGATAGACCTGACGCAATTTATTACACACCCGGTCTGACTCAGCAAACCAGTCATCTCGGTCAGATTTCCTGCTATCCAATACCTGACGCTGTTTATACACTGTTCCTGAACAGTCAAAAATATCTGACGCAATTTGTCAATCTCACCGATGTTGTAACATTCCAGCCTATTTACTACGATGCAATCGTGCAAAATCTGGCGTGCAAAATCTGGCGTGTCATGGGTCGGAAGGGGCCAATACCCGCCGACTTGCTGAAAGACGCACGTATTGCCATGCAGACCGTAGAAAATATCAACCACGAAATACCGGTGTGCCGTATCGACATACCAGGTACAGGCGAACAGACGGGTAACGATATTCTATCCGGCGACTGGATGTCATAATGAGCAGACTCCCGTTTATTCCATCGTCGTATTCTGGCCGATCCACCGCGTTCGAGTCTCAGCGATACGTAAATCTGTATCCTGAACTTGCCACCGCGCCGAACGAAAAAGGCGTCGGGATGCTCATCGGTGCTCCTGGCAAGCGCCTGTTCTCATCAGGTCTGTCGTCACCTGTCCGTGGGGCCGTTACCCTTGCAGGCGTACTGTACGCTGTCGAGAGCAACAAACTGGTGTCGATTGATACAACAGGTGTACATACGATACTCGGAACGCTCACCACGTCAGCAGGCCGCGTGAGTATGGCTGAGAACGGTCTGCTGTCCAACGGCATCGGCGGCAATCAGATAATGATTGTGGATGGTGCACACGGTTACATCTATAACGTTCTGACAGGCGTGTTCACTCAGCAGGCTGATATACCGGCAGTGCAGGCTGCTGCTTTACCCGCTATATCGACATCACCTGTCGGGGCAATTACAATAACAGCCCCTGGATCGGGATACGATATTGCGACACCGCCGACGGCGACCATTACCGACGCGACAGGAGTAGGTGCAGTTCTACAAGTCAATTTAGGTTATTCACTTGCGCCTGTTGTTGCTGGTACATACAGCGAGGCTCTGACAGGAACTCCGGTTGTTAATATATCTGACCCGACAGGCACTGGTGCGGTTATCACCCCGACAGTGGTCGGTGGTCTTCTGGTCGGGTTTGTCGTTACGGCTGTTGGGTCAGGATACACCGCGCCCGTACTCACGGTGACAAATGCTACGGCTGACATGACAGCCAGTCTAGACACTACTGCCGGTTCGATTATCAGCATAGACGTTACGAATGGTGGGTCAAATTACACAGCACCACTCGTGGTAATAAGCAGCGGTACGGCTACGGCTACGGCGGCAGTTTCAGTAAAAACGCTTACGGCAATCAATCTGATAAACGGTGGCTCCGGCTATATAAGTCAACCAATTGTTACAATAACAGGAACAGGTGGTAATGCGACAGCCACCGCAACCGCTGTTGATGGTGTCGTCACGGCGATAACTATTACTGGTGGTAGTCCTGATTATACAGATAATCCTACAGTAACGATTAGCACACCCGAAGGAAGCTCATTCACTCTCACGCCGCAACATGTCGAATATGTCGACGGCTATTTCATTGTGACTGATGGCACGATGAACGCTTTTGCTTCCGAACTGTATAATGGTTTACTGTGGAACGCCATTGCAACAACACCCATTCAGGCAGTATCCGATAGCGTGTCGAATCTGCTGAATCTGCACGAACAATTATTCTTCATTAAACAGTACACAACTGAAGTATTTTATAACAATGCTACACCAACCGCTCTTGGTTTCCCATTCTCCAGAATGCAGGGAGCAGTAATTGACTATGGTACACCCGCCCCCTGGTCGGTGGCACGAGGTAATAATTCGGCGTTCTTCTTAGCAAACGAGCGGGATGGCGAAAACCCGTGCTTCGTCGGCGTGGTGGAATTGAACGGTTATACGCCGACACCAATTACGCCGCAATCGATAGTCTACAAAATGTCGCAATCAACCGACCTGACGCAGTGTTTCGGTTTCTGTTACAGCGATGAGGGACATACTTTCTACCAGATAACAAATCCTGTAGACGATTGGACTTTTGTATATGACACAACAAGTCAGATGTGGCATGAGCGGTCTACCAATAACCTTATAGACAATGACGTTCACAGGGACAGGGCTAATTGCTACGTGCGGTTCAATAACATGCATCTTGTAGGTGACATTCACACTGGCAATATCTATGAGTTAAGCAGCAAGTTCCATACTGACGCGGGTTTGCCCATTACGAGCATCCAGACAACACAACATCTGAACGACAGAGAGTCACTTGACGATATTTTCATTGACGAACTACAGATAGATATTGAGTCGGGTGTTGGTCGAAGTGACGTAATTTCACCAGCAACAGCTTATTCGGCAATTGCTGGTGGCGGTGTCACTGGTATTAATTTAACTTACGCGGGTGCTGACTACACGACTGCCCCGGCTATTATTTTTCAAGCAGTAGATGGTAACGGGTCAGGAGCAGCAGCAGTTGCCGGTGTGTTGCATGGTTCAATATTCAGCATAACCATAACCAATGCCGGGTCAGGCTACACGACAGCGCCGAAAGTTATTTTCGCCATACAGGAAATCGAGCCAGTCGCCGGATTATCGCGCAGTAAAGACGGTGGCAAGACGTGGGGTCCAGAATCTACCCGCTCAATGGGCAAAATAGGGGAGTACCGCAAGCGAGTTCTCTGGAGATCGGTGGGGCGAAGCAAAGATGTGGTGTTCAAACTACGTATCAGTAGTCCGGTTAAACGGATTATAATGGGGTGGTACGTCGAGGGGAGTAAGTAATGAGAGTGACCAGAAGTCTATGTAACACCTGTTACAAGGAGGTTCAGGCGGTCGTTTGTAGCGATGGAGGGCAGGCGATAATTGCAAAGAGTTGTCCTGACCACGGCATGACTGTCGGTCTGCTGGAGTCCGACTCGTCGTTTTTCCAGCACTGTGAACAAAACCCTGACCAGATTTACGCTGGACACCTGGTCGATGTGACGACCCGATGCAACATTAACTGCAAATACTGCTTTTATGAGAGAGGTCAGTCAGACATACCGGTGGAAACCATACTGGAAAATTGCCGTCAGGCACCTGGACCGTATATCCTGACCGGCGGCGAGCCGACGCTGCATCCTGAAATATTCGCGATAATTGATCGAGTGCAGCAGATCGGCCCTGCGTACATGCTGACCAACGGTTACGGTCTGGAAGACAGCGGGTTAGGATTCAGAGAGTATCTTAACCGCCTTACCGACCATACCGGCGTCGTACAGATCGGTTTGTCGTATCATAAGGAAGCTCGCTGGTTTCCGGCAGTAATCGCTAATATAGTGTCACACCGCGTCAAGTTCGACACTATTTTCTTCGTGATTGACAGTCTTGAAGAACTGCCTGCTGTCGTCACCCTTGCTGAAGATTATCACGAGTTGTTCAGTGTGGTGCGAATCAAAATAGCATCTAAAGTGTGGAACGAGCGCAATAACGCCGACATCTTCGTATCGGATGTCATCAAGTGGTTCGGCAATCATCCAGGTGAGCTGGTACTTGCACCGTCAGGCAAGATATCGTATTACCGTCTGACGTTTAACGGTGTACGATATGCAATAATCAAGTGGTATAACATCGACAATATTGACTTGAACGACGTAGACATGCCACCGACCTACACGACGAAGGATGGGCGCATAATGGATTTCGTGAAAGCGATGATAGTTAATGAGTCGATATGATAACCAGACTCGCCCGCGAGACAGACATACCACGGATAGCTGCCGTCAGTCGGGCGTATTACGATGAAATAGCATTCGGCCCACTGGTGGGCATATTCGAGGAAGAACATGCCGCCGACATGCTTGCTGCCTGTAACGGACCAGACAGTGTACTGATAGTCACACAGGCGCATGGTAAAATAATTGGAGTGATTTACGCAATTATATTGCGAACCACATTTTATCAGCGTAAAATTGCGGTCGCACAGGAGATAATTCTCCATACGGACCCTGAGCTGAGTCCATTTCGCCGGATAAAGATAATGTCGGAACTGGTAGCACTTGCGGATAAACACCTGAGAGAAAAGGGGGCAATTCTTTCGGCAATGGGAACACGATTAAAAGCCGGGGCAACAGGTCGTCTGCTGGAAAAACAGGGTTACACAGCAACCGGGTTACAGTGGCACAAGGAGTTGTGATATGAAAAACTGGATACGACGAATATTGCTGGCTCCGTTTTGGGTTATGATGGGTGATGTCTCGTGGATCGGTGCCATAGCGTCGGCAAAAGAATCGCGAGCAGCGTCAGACAAGGCCACCAATGCCAATACACTTGCTGCCACCAATGCCAACGCTTTACAGCAGCGAGAACTCGACTTGCAGAGAGAAGCACAGGCTCCGTGGGTTGCTGCTGGCACGAGTGCGGTTAATCAATTGTCTTCCGGTATGTCACAAGGCGGTCAGTTTTCCACCGTGCCGACGTTTCAATTTAATCCAGCACAAGTGCAGCAAGACCCCGGCTACGCATTCCGAACACAGCAAGGCGTGAACGCGCTTACCGCTGCTGGTTCTGCCGCTGGTAATCTTGGTTCAGGCAATCTTGGCACGGCACTGGTTAATTACGGCCAACAGGCAGGTAGTCAGGAGTACGGTGCTGCATACAACCGCATATATCAGCAACAACTCGATGAGTATAACTCGCAACTCAATAATCAAAACACTATATTCAACCGCCTGTCAGGTATCGCTGGCACAGGTCAGACAGCCAGTAACCAGTTGGGTTCCTATGGTCTGGCGACAGCAACGAACATGGGTAATAACTTACTGAGTTCTGCTGTAAACTCAGGTATTATGGGAACAAACGCCGCTACACAGATCGGGAACAACATACAGTCGGGGTTCAGTAACGCAAGTAACAGCGTCAACAATCAGCTCATGAGTGGGTTGAAGACTTATAACTATAATAATGCGTTACAACAGCAACAGGCAAATAATTACGGTTTCGGCGATGCGTATTCCAACAGCAATGGGTATGGTGGTGTCACAGGTGGTTCGTATGCTGGCACCGACATGTACGCTGGCGACTTGTACTAAAGAGGTGACACAATGTCTGAAATGACTTCTTGGAACGTACTTCAGGGTGGAGTTGCCGGTCAGCAGGAAGGTGAACGCAGGCAGATTTTTGCCTCAGAAATGCCTGTCTATGCGACTCAAAATCGTCTGGCGTATATGAAAAATCAAGACGCTTTGCGTATGCTGGAAGTCAATAAAATGATCGACAGTGACGTGGGACGTAATCTACTCGTTCAACAGCAGCCGCAGCAGCCCGTTGCCACTCAACCACAACCAGCACCCACCCAACCACAGCCAGCACCCATACAGAATAACCTCGTACCACCGCCTGTCCCTGGCGGAATGTACGGTCAGGTTGCTAATATGGCAACTACACCTCCAGCAGGCGCTCAGCCTATGGGAACGCCTGCCGCGCAACCACAACCACCCACCGACGAGCAGATGCTTCAGACACAAATGCAGTCGTATAAAGGCCTCCGTGAGAGTGGCAAGATTGACGACGCCGAGTACAGCAGACTTATGACTGGTGCAATGGCACAGAGCGACGGCATAAAAATCAAGCGGTCTACAGAACAGCTCGGTATGCTGAAAGTTGCCGTGGAACAGGGTAAACTCAACAAAGAACAGCAGTTAGAGCTTACTTCCATGATTGAACCAATTGCCAGAGCACAGACCCCGTTGACTCAGAAATACGAGGCAATGGTGGCGTCAGGCATACCGGAACAGCAGGCAATCGAGACTCTTCAGCCGATGTACTCGCAGATGATCCAGGATATGGGTCAGATACCGGGACTTGCAAAAGCTGCCGAAACAGCGCCTAAACGGTTTAGTCCGTTGTTGGCGTACAGTATGGCTGATACATTTAAGGCGTTAGAGGAACAAAAACTGACGGCCACCAAAGAAGACGCGAAACTCAACGAGCTTACCCGATCAGGTATGATTACACCCGGCGGTAAGATGATCTTCACCAATAAAAGAGGCGAAAAGTTCGTAGACGGTCAGCCTTACCACGGACGAGATGTCAAGCCAAGTGTGAAAAACGGTGGCGGATCGTCAGCAGGAATACCGTCTGAAGGTAAGGTGATGGGTGCTCTGAATAAGGGCAAACCGAGTGACGCTGTAGAGTTCGCCGCTCAGTATCTAGCATTTTACGGTAAATTACCTCCTGGCATGGGTCGCAGTAAGGGTGGCGATAACGTTAGAGAAAAGGCGTTCGCCCGCGTGTCTGAAATAGCCAGGGACGCCGGTATGACGCTGCCGGAGCTATTTGCTGCCGGAGCCGACGTGAAAGCCAATGTAGCAGCAATGAGCAAGCAGAAAGGCCTGATAGCGAATCTGGAAGGCAGCGAACTACAAGCACAGAAGAACCTTACCCGGCTACACGGATTATTCAAGCAGCTCGGTAATGGCACTGTGCCAATGTTAAACGGTGTAGTCAATCGGATGAAAAAGGGTATGGGCGCGCCAGCACCAGGAACCGCCGAGGCAGTAGCTTACGAGACAATGATCGAATATACCCGTGTGGTCACACGGCAGACGACCGGCGCGGCTCCTACAGATTCGGCCATGAAGAACACAAACGACCTGATCAGCGTACTCAAAGATAACCCTGCAATGATCGATCAGAAGTTTACGCAGTTCCGTGGTTTGATGAAAGACTCTCTCAATTCGCAAAAAGAAGTGTATGAGGAGATGAGGCAGCATCTCGGAAAGGGTGTTGCTGCACCACAGGCGTCACCTGCACCCAAACCCACAGGCAGTAAAATACCGGCAGGCGCACAGACCGGTAAGTATCACGGTGAACCGGCTTACACAACTGACGGTGGCAAATCGTTCTTCTCACAGGCAACGGGCAGGAGGCTATAAGTGGCTACTATCCCTGGTTGGGAACCTGATAAACCAGCAATTGCCGGATGGGAGCCTGACGAACCGGTGCTCAACACCATGTCGTCGCATTCACGCGGCAAACGTGTTCTACCGCCCAAAGGTGTCATGCAGCGAGTCAAGGAAGCGTTACCCTCCCGCAAGACAGTCGCTAGATACGCCCGACCGATACTCGAAGGTGCTGGTATGGTTGCCGGTGGCATTATCGGTGCAGCCGGTGGTAGCGCGGTGCCTGTACTCGGTACGGCTGCCGGTACTGTCGCTGGTTCAGCACTCGGTTACGGTATGGGTAGCCAGGCAACCGACATAATAGAAGGTCCGTCAGCCACTCAGGTCCGTCAGCCGTTTATACCCGGTGAATTATCCAATCCGAAATACCGACCACGCACAGCCGGTGAGGAAGTCGGCAATGTAGTCAATAAGTTGAAGACCGGTGCCGAAATAGAGATGGGTGGACAGATTGCCGGTAAGGTTGCTGGTCGTGTGGTAAATGGTCTGGTTGATGCAAGTCGAAAAGGTATGCCGCTACGTGCCAAGCGTACTCGACTTAGGGCGGCAGAAGAATACGACCAAGTGTATACACCAAGTGCAAAGTCTGCTGAAAAGAACAAACTCAGACAAGCGGAAACCGAAGCAGTTATGAATCGGATTGGCACAAAAGCACAGCCGACACCCGGTCAGACAACCGATAACTTCAACGCTCGTAAATTTGAGCAAGCAAGAGCGTCGAAAGATGTTTCAGTCGGTAACGAACCGTCATTTGGTGAATTGCTGATCGACAATGACGCCGTGATACGAAAAGACGCCACAAGTAACCTTAAAAATAAGTTAGGTCCTGGTGCACCGTTACCGTCAGTACAGTCACGAGACATAACCGGGTCAAACATCGTCAAGGCAATCAGCGATCAGAAAACAGCGGCTAAGGCTGCTCAAAAAGCAGTATGGGCGAAAGTGCCTGACTACCCGATACCTGCTGAAAATCTCTCACGTGTTGGGCGAGAAGTAAGAGGTAAAGCAATGCCTGCTGACTCTCGTAAAGTTGTAGACAGTATGCAGGATTATATCAACGAAGAACTAAGTAAGAATAATAACACACAAGGCTTACAGAGCGTCGAACGGTCATTGGGTAAGGCTATTAAAAAAGCGCATGGGGCCAACGACGCCGAGACAGCAGGTCACTTGGAAACCCTACGCAAAGCAGTGAGAGATGACTTTAACGCCATTGGTGAGGCAGCAGATCGTGGCGACATAATGGTGTCAGGCGGTAAGGTTATCATACCGTCACGGCTGAAGGCCGACATAGCTATGATCGACGAGCAGATTGCAGCACAGCAGGCAAGCGGCGGCACACCGGATAAAATGGCTCTGATGAAAGCCGTACAAGCGAAACAAGGGTCATTCATGCCGTCTACAGGCATGACGGATAAAGCGCATCTGGAGAAGCTGACCACTGAGTTTAAGAAATTCTATCCTGACGAACCGGTGCCGATGGTGGGTGGGGGTGTCGCTGACCCCAAACTGGAAGGTCTAACCACACGGCACACTGCCCTCCAGCAACAGCTTGACGCTGCCGAACCAGCAGACGACGTGGCAAAAGCCTACTCAGCAGCTAAGAAATACAGTCATGAAGAAGTGTTTAAGAAATATTACCGTGGGGCAGTGCAGGACGTTCTCGCACAAGGTAATCAAGCCAGCGGAAGGCGCGTGATTAATGAAAGCGTTGCGCCCCGCTTCTTGACTACGAGAACAGGTGCTAAAGACCTGTACCGGTCACTTATACCACCTAAAGGTACTCTTGACCCGGTTACAGGCGATGTGATGAATTTACCCGAGCGTATGTTGGTTGGTAGACAGAAAGCTGCCAGACAAGCAATGCCTGCTGTAATCGAAAAGATGATTAGTTCACCCGGTATTGTAGATACCAACACGGGTATTATGAATATACCAGGAGCCAGGGCGTTCCTAAGACAAAATGCTGATGTGTTGCATGAATTAGGTCTTACCAGTTCAGTCAAACAGGTGATCAAAGACCAGATTCCGCGTTCTATCGAAAATGCTCTGGAAGCAACTGGCAAGTTTGACGCTCTTGGTACGCCTGAAATGACAGCCATTCAGGCGTACAAGTTAATGCGTAAAATGGCACCAGCGATGAGAGAAACCTACGGCTTGAACTCTGAGGCGATGCAAGGTCTAAAGGATTACGCCGAGGCGCTGCGTATTATTGGTCGCAATAAAAATGTTTCAGCAGTTGGTGGTTCGACGACTATGGAAAAAGCAACCGGCGACACAGCAGTGGGTGTCGGCAAGAAATTAGTCCAGCTACTCTCCGTTATGAGTGGTCACGGTTGGACTTATAGCGCAACAGAGGGTCTTATAGGAAGTCTGTTCAAAGGCAGGTTAGCAGTACAGAGAGCACAGATTGATGCGCTGTTACGTGAGGCAGTATTCAATAAGGACGCTCGTGAAGCACTCATGAAAGTAGCCAAAGCGAAACCTGCCAATGTAGGTGCTGCCGCTCAGAAATATCTCACACCGTTTATCCGTCAGCTTGCCGTAACAGCTACTCAACCACCACAGGAGCAGTCTGATGCCAGCAGCACACCTTAAACCAGCGGTTCGAGTAGGTACTCGAATTTATCCTGGGGCTATCGACGAAAACCACGACCATATCAAGACTCGTCACGGCCTACACGTCCGTAATGATAACGCTCACGGCTTTATACCATCCGACAACGAGCGCATGTGGTTGTCCCGCTCCCAGGCGATGTCGTGGCTCAGACGGTTTGAACCTGACATTTACGCGAAAGTTCATCGTAAGGTTCCTGCTGAAGGTCTGCACTCGCATATCTACGCGGCTGCAAAGGGTATTGTTATGCGTATAACGGCGGAGGAACGAAAGCAGGGACTCACGCCACAGGACGTCACCGAGGAAACGCCACTCAGTCAGATTACTCTTGTGATGATCGATCATGGGTTGAATATATCCATAGCCGAGAAGCTAACCGAATCGTTTGAGCGTGTTCTGCTACTCGTGCCGAATATCGAAGCATACCCGAATACTGACCGCGACTGTATCGGTACCGGACTACCCGGCGTCGAACGGATTTATAGTTCATGGAGCGTGGAGGACGAAGGTAGAGCGACGTTCAAACAGTTTCTGGACGATAAACCCGACCCGCTTAAAACCTTATTCTTCTTCCCTGATGTCGGTTTCAGCGGTATGCAGTCACAGCTTCGTGCTGACGGCTTTAAAGTCTGCGGGTCAGGTGATGCCGACCGTTTGGAGCTGGATAAGTGGTTCTTCCAGCAGGAACTGAAAGCTGCTGGTCTGCCGGTCGCCAAGACTGAACGACTGGTCGGCACCAAGGCACTGAGTAAATACCTCGCAGACAAGCCGTCTGGCGAGTGTTTTATTAAAATATCCCATCATCGTGGTCTGATGGAAACGAAAAAATGGCTCGGTAGCTTCCTGTCGTCAGTCTGGTTGCACGACTTGGAATGCAGATTAGGACGACATACCGATTCGCAGGTATTCATTGTGCAGCATCGTATTGACTCGGTAGGAGAGATAGGAACTGATACCCTGAGTCTTGCCGGTAAGGTGCCTGATAATTCACTCTGTGGCTTAGAGATGAAGGATGCCGGATATCTCGGTAAGGTGTTTCCCGTACAGCCCGAAATCCTCCAACATGTGAACGAAGCGATGGAACCGATACTGGCAAAACTCGGTCTGGCAGGCCACTATTCGACTGAGGTGCGGTGCGTCAATAAGACGGAGGGTCATTACATCGACCCGACAATGCGAGTTCCTAGCCCACCCGGTGAGCTGATGGTGGAGGTTTATGAGATGCACTGCTATGCACAGGCGTTATGGGACTTGGCAAATGGCAGAATGCCGGTACTCACACCGCATCACACGTATTGCGCCGAGATAATTCTGACAAGCGGTTGGTTGGAAGATGATCACTGGTTGCCGATTGAATTTCCTGCTGAAGCGGCACGATATATTCGGCTGAAAAACCATTGCATTAAAGACGGAAAATACTATATAGTGCCAAACGGAAACGGCGGATTTTTCGGCGGTGCTATCGGATTCGGTAAGACTGCTGAAGAAGCCTGTGAGATGGCCGTTAAGTACGCCGAGATGGTACAAGGTGAGGACGTTAAGTACGAAGGCGATGTGATGGAGAAAGCGACTAAAGGAATCGACGCCATGAGTAAAATCGGGATAGAGTTCTAGTGTTCACTCGCATCAACATACAGATTATTCCACACGGCGATATGCGCGACCAGTCGCAATATGGCGATTATTTTATAGACCCCAATGGCTCCCTGCAAATCCGCGTGTCAGAATTTGCCGATCCTCGTGACGCCCGCAATATAGCAATCCACGAACTACTCGAAGCATGGCGCTGTGCTGAACGCGGCGTGCCGTTCGCTGACATAGACCAGTTCGACCTTGACCACGCTGATCATCCAGACCCCGGCTTACTGCCTGACGCCCCATACCACGCCGAACATCTGCTGTCAATGGCTGTCGAATACCTGATTGCACAGCAAGACGGTCGTTCGTTCGCTGAAGTCTATTCGCACACGCCGATAGGAGTCTGACATGCCCATCCTCTTCCTCGCACCGATGATTAATTTCTCCGTCTTCAACCCCACAGGTGCACCGCTTGTCGGCGGTAAAGTCTATACAGCTCAGCCAGGAACTGTTGCCGGTCCAGGACAGTCATACCCCAAAGCGACATACACCGACAGCACCGGCACCGTGGCAAACACCAATCCGGTTATACTCGACGGCAGTGGTAAGGCGTCTATCTGGCTGGATGCCGGTTACAGCATTGCCATTTACGACGCGGCAGGCGTGCTGGTGGAGTCTCAGGATAACGTCGGTGGGTCTGGTAGCGGCACAAGTAGCACGTCGTTCGCCGACGCGTCGTTCGCCACTGTGAACGAAACGATATTATCTGCAAACGATCCAGCAGCTGAAGAGATGTTGTTTATTAAAACCGACACCAGTGCCAATGAAGTCGTGATTACACCGACCACTGGTACAATACTCGGTCAGGCAGATTACAGTTTGACTACACAGAACGAGTCGGTACGTCTAGTACCTCACGCAGCACTCAACGATTGGAAGAAAGCGTAATGATTATCCAGCCACCACCAATAGTTGCACCGCTTGTGGAAGGCGACCTGAAGACGGTTGTAACCTCGTCAGTGTGGCGAATATGGTTTCAGAATCTGATAAGCGCCAACGACGCCAATATTGAAAGCGTGAACAATAAGATACCCCAAGCAGCTACTACAGTAACTGATGAAGCGTATGGTAACGCTGCTGTAGTAGGCACACTCACCACATATTCCCGCGAAGATCATCGTCATGCAATGCCAGCAAGTACAAAAGACAAGACAGCAGCAACAGGCATTCTTAAAGGTGATGGGACAGACGTAACAGCAGCAACAGCAAATACAGACTATCTACCAGTAGACGCCCCATCAGCCACCGGACCGTTTACTATGGTCGGTACGGCTCAGATAGGTGACAACGCCGGTAACAATACTGAAATAGAGTCGGATGGCACACTTAAATTTAACGGTGATGCCACTGTATGGGATGACATTCAATTTCAGATTAGTACCGGTAAAGTCCCGGCAGCAAACTTCCCTACATGGGAAGCATTCACTACAAACACCTCAGAATACTCCTTCACAGTGGACGATCATATTGCCCTTGGTGCGAATGAAATGGCGCATTGGTGGAAGGAAGGTACAGCCGCCCATGTTCACATGCATGTTGCCAACAAGACTGCGAACACGTCTGGTGCTGATAGGTTCGCCAAGTTCACCGTATATTTTGCATACGCCGGGATTGACACTGTATGGACAGAAACCAGCGTGACGGCTGAATTAACCATTCCAGATACTACGGCAGCACTCAATCACTTTAAACTTGATCTAGGATCAGTCGATATGACAGGGCTGACCATCGGCACTCAGGTAAAGATTGCGGTCAAGCGTATTGCTGCCACGGGTGGCACCGAGTATGCCGATAATACTTTCATAACTCAGATTGGTATACACGCTGAAGCTGATACTGTGGGCAGCAGACAAATAACGACAAAGTAATGGGAGTCTACCAATGACCGACAGCCAGGAAAATGAAGTAGACAAACTACGGGACATAATGGAGTCTCTGCCTGACGCGGCTGATCATGCTGGTAATGAGCGACGTGAATATAGTCTGACTAAAGGCGACGTACTGCTTATTTATCGAATAGCCAAGGTAGCAAACATACCTCATACTTGCCCGTTTGTTGATGAAGAACGGGAAACTTTGTCAAATGTTGCAAAAAACATCAACCGCACTCAAAAAATAGCGTCAGGGTTGGTTATCACGGGTATTGTTGCCGGTATCCTGTCAGGTATTGTCTACATGGTAAAAACAGCAATAATTAGCTGGATTAAAACCAATGGGGGTCATTAAAATGAATCGTCTTATTGTCGCGTTATTGTCGGTACTGGTAATCACTGGGTGTGGTTCACCTTCTCCTGCCGCCATATTAGTATTCAACCCAAACGGTACATACTCGTTACCACAGACGCAGACGCTTTCGGCTGCTGCTACTGACCCAGCTAACGCTGGTAAAACCATCGTGGTTACAACGGCGTTGACGGCCATTCAGTCAAATATCAGTAGTGCCACTGTTCATTCGTGGCCTTCTGATAGAACATTAGATGTTAAAACAGGCGGCAGCATAAACCCGACAACCAAATTCACCGGCCTGAAAGAAGCGCGGCCCGAATGGTTTGGGGCACTCCCCGATGGCTCAACAGATTGCGCCCCTGGTATGACAAAGGCGATTATTGCCGTCGCTGGTGGTGGGACTTTACGCCTGTCAGCAGGTACTTATCTGCTGGACTCGATCCAGGAGGGCACATACTACCTTGTCAAGAGCAAATCAGGGGCATCCGTAATAGGTGAAGGTGCGTCGTCAATCATCAGGGTTGGTGATGGTATACGCACGACTTCAACAGGGGTCGCCGTTCTGTACAACCACACAGAGCCGATTAGCGACGTTACCTACTCAAATTTTACCGTCGATTTTAACGGCGCAAACAATCTGTTTGTCACCGGCTACGGTATCAGCGCCAACGTGAACAGGATGGGGGCTAGTGCTGGCGGTAGCAACATTAATGTTTCCGGTATGACTTTTAAAAACGCTGGGGGGCACCATTCTTTATGGTTCGACGGTGGTTTTACTAACGTCAATATCACGAACAACATCTTCTCTGAATGCGGCCAAAGCATAGCTGGAAATGAGGTCACTGACCATTCTTCAATATACGCAGATAGTAACGGTCTAGTGATTACCAACAATCAGTTTACGAACTCCGGTCAGGATGAGGTAGCTACAGCTATTGAAATCCACGGGGGCAACATAACCTGTGCTGGCAACACCATTGCCAAATACAGCCATGGAATAAATGTTGCTGGCGACCAGGAGACGTCCAGCGGTATTACCATCACCGGCAATGTCATGAACTTTGTCACTCGCGGTGTGGTTATATGGGCGCAATCTGCGTACACAGTAAATGATCTGGTTATTTCTGGCAATCGAATCAGCGTTTACGATAATGAAGAGGCCGGGGTGTATCCTCCAGGCGGGGGTATCTTGTCTGTCGGTTATGATACGTCAACGGAAACCTCGTCAAACTGGACGATATCAGACAATGTTATTACCGCAGCGAACCATTACACAGGTGCTTTTGCTTGGCAGATAGTGGGCATAAACCCTTCGCCTATAAACGGACTGATTATTAAGGGTAACAATATTTCAGGGCTGAAGGGTGAGGGGATACGGCTTGAGGGGGCTTCAGGTAAGTACCATAACGGGGTTTTAATCGATAACAATATCGTATCCTCGTGCGGATTTACTTCTGCTGCTGGTCGCAATAATGGCGTTTTTCTGGCATCTCTCAACACGGTTGGAGTTACCACCGATTTAACAGTTAGCAGCAATACCATCATAGCAGGCCATTTCGGTACTGCTGACGATATGGATTATGGGATAAAATTTAACGGTCAGCAATTTAGCAATGTGATGGTAAGTGGCAACAACATAACAGGCGCGGTTACAGGTGATATTTACACAAGCGGCACGGCACAAACTACCGGGGTGTTTGACATTAACCATCGGTCTAAAACAGCGGGCAGTCCAATAGACCAGGTTATCGTCAGCACAGTAGGCGGTGTCTGGTACGATTCCGTGGCAAAGCGGCTATACAATGCCATATACACCGGGCCAAGTGGATCAGAGGTTGTATGGCGAAGCACAGAATATCTGCTCGCTGCACCAGCAGGTGGGAAACATTACACTGGTGATAGATGGATTCAGGCAAGTCCATCAGTTGGCAATCCGAAGGGTGGCTATTGCACTGTTACGGGGACGCCCGGGACGTGGGTTAATGACGCGAATCTGTAGGGGTGACTTATGCGAATGAGCGCGAACGGGCTGAAGAAGCTGATGGAGTGGGAAGAGGTAAGGTTGACCGCTTACCATGATTCTGCCGGTAAACTGAGCATTGGTGTCGGTCATCTCGTCCAACCGGGAGAGGATTTCAGCAAGGGGTTGACGACCGAACAGGCGCAAGACCTCCTGGCGGACGACATGGAACGTTTTGAGGCAGCAGTCAATAATAGGGTAAAAGTTCCACTAACCCAAAATCAATATGACGCGCTGGTGATATTCGCGTTTAATATTGGTGTTGCGGGTTTTCAAGGGAGCTCTGCTTTATCGGTCCTTAACAGCGGGGATTACTCCGCCGTACCAGCTCGCATGAGGTTGTGGAACAAGGAGACTAGAAAAGGCAAGCTCGTTGTCAGCAAGGGTCTTATCAACAGGCGAGAAAAAGAGATTAAACTATGGAATGCCACGGCTACTGCATAATCTGCGGGAGGTGCATCGATGACCGCGAAGGTTCACAGGAAATGCCTAAATTTCAATATACATTCCAACTGCTACAAGCTGACGAACTGCCCGGTCAAGCCATGGGATGATGCCTGTCAGCAGTACGGCTGTCAGCAGTATGGCTGCAAGAATGTACTGCCGTCATGAAGGCATATGCCCCCGTCGGCGGGACCACGGGATTACCCGCTGCAAGCCGGGAGAGTTACACTGTGATATGAGAACGACACTGGACCTGATAGAGCGGCACAGGCTATGGTTTGTAGATCATAAGAAAAATTACGACGAAATCACGCCGGGAGAGAGCGTATGACAACAAGAGTTTTTGACCGCATACCGCGCTTTGACGAGCGCAGCCGCAATTATCCGATCAGGGCGCTAATTACTGCCACCGTTCCCCGCTCGTATACATGGCGCTGCCCCATCAACCTTGACCAAGGGAGCGAGGGTGCTTGCACGGGCTTTGCGGTATCTCAGGAGGCGGCTGCAAGACCTGTTGTTGTCCCTGATATCACCAATGCCATAGCGAAACAGGTATACTACCGCGCCCGGCAGATAGACGAATGGCCGGGGGAGGATTACGATGGTAGCTCAGTTCTCGCCGCAATGAAAGCCGGTCAAGAACGCGGATGGTACAAAGAGTACCGATGGTGTTTTTCTGAGCCAGAGTTAGCCCTTGCAGTGAGCTACAAAGGACCGGCCGTCATTGGCGTGCACTGGTATGAAGGGATGTCAGACCCCGACAAGAACGGAATAATTCGGCCTACTGGTCGGATTCAAGGCGACCACTGCACCCTTGTCAACGGGCTGAATGTGCGCACCGACCTTTACAGGCTGCATAACTCATGGGGTATTGCATGGGGTATCAATGGCGAATGCTTCATCTCCCGCAAAGATATGGCGCTGCTGTTGAAACAGCAGGGTGAGGCGTGCATCCCGGTTGTCCGTATCAAGGGGGCGAGATGAAGATCAAATTAACCATAATGGCACTGCTGGTGATGAGCGCAAGTTTGGCCTGTGCTTTCGGGTTTGATTTCGGGTTTGACTTTGGTCGCAACCAGTGCGCACAAGAAGATCAAATCCCAATCATGGCTGTATTGCCTACTTCTAAAGCCTTTGGCAATAGAACGACAGGAACAACAATTTCACAACTGTTCTCAGTGTCGAACACAGGTAAAGGAACGATAACAGGCATCCAAGCGCAGATGTCCAGCGCGGGGCCTTTCCGCGTGTACTCGTCAAGCGGTACTACTGCACCGATGACCGCAAAAGTAGAATTCGCCCCAACTGCGACAGGGGCTTTTACCAATGCGGTGCTGTTTAGTTCCGACCAGTTCCCACCTGTGAGGGTGGCGGTTAGTGGGACGGGGGTGTCAGCTACGATTAGTATCACAGACAGTTTCACGGGTGCAAATCAGGCACTATCAGATTACAACGCAAATTGGGTGCAACCTAGTTATGGCGGGACAAGTAAAATATTGAGCAATCAAGTTGTTCAAAATACGTTCCCCGGTATGGCCTACCGTTCCGATTGGGCAAATGGGGCAAATCAGTGTGCGGAAATCAAGGCGTTAGATTCCAGAGGTAGCACATCAGGGCCGGTGGTCAGAATGTCTGATTCTGCGGCAGCTACGTTTTATCTGCTAAATATGGAAACGGGCGCATTAGTGCGGTATCTAAACGGTACTGCCGCTACATTGGAAGCAGACACGGCATTTGCAAACAATGACGTTGGCAAAATATGTGCCAACGGAACAACGATAAAAACCTACAAAAACGGCGTAGAGACAAATAGTGTTGTCGATACTAATATTGCAGATGGTTATCCAGGTATCAGGCAGGGGAGCAACAGCACCTACTCTAGATTCGACGATTTTGTGGCGGTGTCTCCATGAAATATTTATTGACCGCGTTTATTTTATTGACTCCGCTCATGTCTCATGCTGCTCCGTCTATCACGTTCAGCAATATATCAGGCGTGTCGCTGGTCTTAACTGGTACTGGATTTGGGGCAAAAACAACGCCAGCACCTATACGGTATGACGATTTTTCCAATTCGATAGTTGACGTAGATATGTCTACAGCAACAGGGGGCTGGTGGTCAAATGGGTTACAACCACTCACAGTTACCGATGCAAACCCCAGGGTAACAAACGGTAAAAGCGTTAATTCGCTTACAGCCAGTACATCTGGCAGCGGTTCACCAACATATCCGTTTATTGCTGGCGGCATGGCTTTTGTTAATGACGTAGGCTTTAAAACCACAAAGAAATTCTATCTTAATTATTGGTATTATTTTGATCCTGGGACAATGCCAGTGGGATTCCCTGATTCAGTAGGTACACCCTATTGGCAGATTAAATCATTACGATTGCTTACGGACAACCCTGTTGACGGGGGTTTTAACGGTGATGATTACCCATCTGTTTTTGTGGACTCTCAGAATTTCCGCCATAGTGGAGTTTCGACAGCCACAAACTATGTCGATATGAGAGGCTATCCAGCCGTTAATATTGCCAGTATGTATTTGGAAACACCTGTCACGCCTATGGTGTCGGCAGGGTGGTATAACATAGAGATACAGGGGCAAATGGATTCCAGTGTAGGGGCTGGCGATGCTTCTATTACATTTACATCGTCACGGCTAAATTTTAGCGGGGCTGTTGTATCTAATACCAAAACTAACTTTTCACTTATTAATGCGACAAATGCGAAAGGGAATGATTATTACGATGCTGTAAATATGCATAATTACATTGGCAATATACCGGCACCCCCTGCATACAATGCAGATAAAGCGGGTGGTTACTTATCAGGGTATACAGTTTCATACGGTGGGACTTATTACAGATGCATTTTAACCCACGATCCGGCACAAACTCCTACAACCGGAACTTACTGGGAAGCTGCCCCGTATGGCTATGAAATTTCCACAAATCTTCAATATGGGGATATTTACATTGATAACTCTTGGGCGAGGGTTGTAATTTGTGATAACGCAACATGGGCAAATAGGACGCATTGTGAAATACAACCAGCAACCGCTTGGGCTGATGGTGCCGTCACCAGCACGTATAATGCCGGTTCGTTTGTCAACGGCTCGACAGCATATATCTATGTTATTGACGGTGCTGGCACAGTATCAGCGGCAAGTGACCCCATCACAATCGACAACGGTCAGCCAGACACCACAGGCCCATCTGTCTCATCCTCCAAATCATCCGGCACCGCAATCAGCGCAAAATTCGCCCTGACTCTCACAGCATCCGACAACGTAGGGATTGCCAGTCAGTTTTATTGCACAGGTGCAACAACCTGCACGCCTGCCTTAACCTACGCAGCCCCGTTCACCGTCTACCCAGGGCAAACAGCCTGCTGGGATGCCAGTGACGCAGCTGGCAACCATACGACCGGCTGCGCGAGTTATCCGTGGCCGCGTGGGTGTAGGTGATGACGACAGGGCAAATAATCCATATGAGAAATATCCCCGGCACCGATGACGGCCGCGCTCTCGACTATCCTATGCCATGCCTCATGCCCGACGGTTCAATAGATATAGTCCCTGTTGATTTCGAGTGGGATGGCAACTCGACACCGTTTTTAGTGCGCCCAATCTTCCCGCGCCACAACCATCCGATAGCAAGTTGCCTGCATGATTACCGTTGCGGGAAAGCCCGGAACGATGAAGAAAGAAAGTTCGCAGATGAACAATTCAGGGAGGACGTTGGAACAACGAGCTGGTGGATTACAAAGCAAATCGGATATATCGGAGTCAGGATAGGCGCGTGGCTTGGAGTAGGCAGCAACTACTGAAGGAGGCACCATGAAATACTTAATGCTTGTTTTAATGCTCACAATGTTTGGCGGCTGCATGACCGTACCAGTAGAAGTTTTTAAATGCGGCACAGGCGACTTGACTATCAACATCGTGCTGGACAAGACCGTTGACACCATGCCGATTCAGGCGGATGGTAACACGGTCCCGATATCAGCAATGCCGTAAAATTGTGGTGCGGCGATACGGGCAGTACCTCCTTGACGTATCGCCGCTTTTTTACAAATCTTCCAGATGTTTAGTCAGACTGTGTGGCGCGTTGTCTTCAATAACGTATTCAGTCCAGTCAGATGCTGCTGACTTGATTGTTTCGATGCGTTCGTTCAGCTCGGTTATCTGTTCGTTCAGCTCGGTTATCTGATCGTTCAGCTCTTCCACCTGACCTTCCAGTTTCGGCACATCGTTGTCCAGTGCTGACTCCAATATCTCAATCACCCGCAACGCCTGTGCGTCAAATCCCAACGTGTGACGATACATTTCCAACCACTGTGTCGCTTCCTCTACGGTGGTTACTAGACAGACATCTCTATGACTCATACTAAACCCCTCCCTGTAATGGTTTTAACAGCTTTTCCGCCTCACTGATGTAATACTCGAAGTCAATATCCGTTCCGACTGCTTGCTGGATGTCGTTGCACTCGCTGACGTTCCGCCCCACGCAAATACCTATTCGGCGTTCGACTCCAGGCTTCTTAGCCAAGGGTGGCATTATTTTAACTAACGGGTCACCCGACCGAGATACGTAATAGCGAGTTATGTTCTGCACGATTCGACCGTCCAGTTCCAACCGACTGCTACGTGGTACTTTGGTTCTCAGCATGAAGTCGTGAATATTGTCGTGGTTGTAGATGAACGACCGCACCGGCTCACCGTGAATCAGTGCCGACTCAACGGCCATTGGTACAACCAGCGCCGAGTGGTCCTGGTGCCATTCAAGATCGCCGACACTGATATTAATTGCCGGTGGATTAAACACGCTGCGGTACGGTCCCTTGCGTTTGATCTTGCCGTCGGCATATCTACCGAGATAACCATTACAGTCCCTGATATGGACATGCTCGTAAACAACTTCTTCCAGCTGTAATCGAGTGAATCCTTCCCACCACTTGCAGACAGTGCCAACGTGTTCGTGAGCAGAACGTGGGACGCGTACCGTCAGACCGTCAGTGTTGGCTTGAATCATTTGCAGACCGGGTACACGCATTAACTGTTCGGCCAACATGCAGAGTAACAATTGGCCGTTAATCGTTATGAGCATGGTGTACTGCGTGTCGAGGAAGACTGAATATTTGTTATTCGAGTCGCCATAAACACCATTCAATGCCAGCTTCAGCATGGCGTTTTCCGGTGTGCCCTTCTTGTAAGTTTTCCGCTGTTCGTACACGTCTTTGTAAATACGGCAAAATAACTGACTATAATGTTGAGGATAGAAGTCGTTTGCTATGGCAATATTCGGGTAGTAGCTTGCAACATCCAAATCCAAGATTATATGTGTGTCATCACTGCTGACCGTCTGACTGGTCACACTGCCGTGCAGCCCACCGGCACCGAAGTTAAATTGAAATCCGTCAACAACACAATTAAGTGTTTTAACCCGCCTACTACCACCGACCTTGTGCTTTTCAAATTGTGAATATTGTGCCAGTTCTCCCAATTCATTTTCAGATATCTTTGTGAAAATACCCTTAATCTTCAGGTCGTCTGTCGCTTCTTTGTCCAGTTCTTCGACCTGTTTGCCGCCGATCACCTGTGCTTTAAACCAGTTTGCTACAGCGGTGAACTCCGGTCGCTGAAACTGCACGTAAGGCAGCACCACGTCAGCAAGCCGTATCTGCTGCCTGATAGTCTGGCGTGGACGCCGGGAGCCGCTGGAGCTGTCATAACACGCCCCCGGTGACGCCTCTTCCAGACGCATGATAAAATAATCTTTGCCGATCTTCGTGTCGTTGTGGTTAATGAAAGACCGACCGTATTTAGCCGACAGTTCCTCTCTGAACCGTATGGCGTCGATGCTGTACCAGTAGAACGCTTCAGTCTGTTCGACATCGTGCCAGTTGTACTGGATCAGCAATTCCATTTGTTCGCTGGTCAGTGTGCTGCCGGGTTTATACGGTAAATCCTGGATGCTATCAGACCGCATATTAAATTCAAGTATCTTCAGACTGGTATATTTTGATTTATTGTCGAAATGGTGAATCTTAAACAGGTCGAGTTGCGGCACGATCTGGTCGCGGTCGTAAATGATATGACCAAACCGATCTTCGTGAGGTTTATTGATTATGTACTGTACGGTCTGGTTGATGGAGTAAGCAGTCGCCTGGTCAGGTCGCATCAGGATCGAGTGGAGTACAGGATAGTCAAATCCAAGGTTATTGAATCCGACCATCCTGCTGTTCCAGGTGCGGAGCGTCTGCATAAACGCGCAGAGAGCCTGTACGTCGTTGCGCCGGTCGCTTATCTCAAATAGCCAGCGGTGGTCGGCACCCGCCTGTTTGATGGCGAGCGTGAAGATGTTACAGTAAGACTCGATGTCGTATATGTAGTCGGCAGGTGTTGTCATAGGTCACTAAAGACAACACGCACTTGTTGACGCATTTCGGCAAGTGCCAAATCAGCAACCTCGCGCATTTGTGGATGTGCTGCCAATGATATTGCCGACGAACGCAGTCTAAAAAAGTGCCGCCACTCGCGGAAATTTCCCGTCATCACAATTTCAGTTTTGAGGCTGTTCGGCAACACACTGCGTGCCTGTTCTGGTTTCCAGCCGTGTTCGCGGAGAGTCTTGTAACGACAACGAGCGTCCCACATAGCATTAAACCATTCGTAATCTTCGTTGTTACTGGATGGGCATTCCCCAGGGACATATATGCCAGCAGGTATTGTTACCCAGGGCGGAATTATAAAAGCAACATGCCCACTTTCATAGTCGCAATACCTCGTGCTCTCCTGACTAAAACTGGCTATTCGGTGGCGCACAATCTCATGTGACACGCCACGATCACAAATGAATCGAACGGTTGCGTTACAGTGTTCCAATACCGAATCGTGACCGCGTTTTAGAATCATCTGCACAAAATCAATGGCAGAACCAGATGTTATTTTATCTTCTGACTTGTAACAGGTGCGACCAGCAGTCTCTATAAGTCGCAGAGCATCGGGAGTAACGAACTCCAATTTGATAGACGGTTTAATCAGTTGCATCTGTAACCTCCTTGTTTAGTATTTTCTGGCCGTTGTACCACCCACAGGACGACCGATCAACGCACACCATCCGCTCTTCAATCAGACCGTCCAGCAGAATCATGTAATTACGGATGTCGCCGGTCTTCTCAGCCCACTGTTCCAGCGTAATATTACCGTCTGGCAGAGTAGCTACAAAGTCATATAGAGCAGTGATGTGTTTAGTCACGAAGGCAAGCAGGGCAGCTTCCGGTTCACAATTGAGCATTCCGGCGGCACGTTTGAAGTTACTCAGACGGTCGCCGCCGTGACTGTATTCAGTCGCCTTACTTGCAAGCACGGTGCGGCTGTCAGCTAATTTGCGTTCCAACAGCTCATTAAATGTGTCGGCGTTCACTCCCCACCTCCCACCAGACGACTAGCCCGTAAGCGTGCAGCAGCACCACGTTTACGACAGTCCCGTAGCCGTTCCTCAAACCATCGATCCACGTAGCTGGTGTGCGCCTGTCCGTGCGCGTCGTATCGTTTTGCTTCTTCGAGTGTCATGCTGTTACCTCCAGGTAATTAGCGGCAGGTGTGACAACCTGCCGCTGTGTAATTAAATCATCATGCCGTGCTGTCTGAGTGTCGCGTCAGTCCAGCCAATAGCCACAAGCTGTTCGTAGCTCGCACCATTTGCAGCAGCGGTCATCTGGTGAGCAGGTGGTATTGGGGGTGCCAAGAAGTCAGGTGCAGGCGTAATCGGCGGCATCGGAGGTGCAGGAGCAGTGGGCTGCTGGTACACCGGCGGCGTGAATACCGGTGGCTGCGGTGCTGAATACCCGACAGGTGGCTGCTGGTACACTGGGGGCTGACCGACAGGCGGCGTGAATACCGGTGGTTGAGGTGCGGCTACCGGAGCAGCGCCGAACGCCGATGCAACCTCACTGGCAGGCATTGACGCGCCAATATTCAGAGCAGGTGCTGCGGCGTCAACGATCCTGATACCGTCCAGACCGAGTGAAATACCCTTCTGCACGTTATCGAAGTCAAACGCGTGAATAATTACCTGGACCACGGCTCCAGGGTAAAGCATCCTCGCATACGCCATCGGGTTAAGCGGCTGACCGTTTGCATCATAGACTTTCTGCGTAATGTCCTGCTGACTGGTTTTCGGGTTAATGGTTATCATACCGTTAAGCGCACCATCGGCAATCTGCGGGTTAGCGTTTGCAAGGGGCCAGGAACCGCCATGAGGCATGACACCTTTCCACTTGGACGCCTGAAGTGCTGATTTAGCTATTGCGTCAATTTCGGCAAGACAAGGGTCGTTCGCTCGAAGTGCCAGTTTCAAGCTGTACTGAGGCTTAGCCAGCGGCTGACCGTTCTTCATGGTTTCCGGTTTGGTAATGCCGTCCCATACGACAATAGCATTACCGGTTATTACATGGTCTGTTCCGTGCATCATAATTGTGTTCCTCCTGACCGGGTTGACCGGTTAATGCGGCTTGCAGGTGCACAGGCTGGTGCAACAGATGATTTGGCTGAATTAGGTAGTACATATTTGAGCTGTTCAGCTAAATCATGATGTAGCACGCTTGGTGGCGAATCAATTGCCGCCTGTTCCAACTGACCTATTAACCATGCCGCTTCATTTTCTGACATCTCCAAAATCACAGTGGTGGTGCTTGTTGCTCTCATACGCTCACCCCAAATACTCTGTTAGCCAGCGAGTTACCGACAGCCAGCAATTTCATGCCTGTTTGCGGTCGCTCACTGTACGCCTTGACCAATACTTCGTCCAATCCTGCTTTAATCGCCTTTGCAGGTGTGACCGCCTGTGGTTCGGCGGCAAGTTCCAGACCCATCATCTTGCCGAGAGCGATTATTTCAGCTACCGGTTTAGTCCACTTAGCGTGGCCGGTTCCGTAATCGATTGTGTAACCAGGCACCGAGCCACCCGCTTTAATCATGCCGATCATACGCGACTCGTGAGCCGACAATCGGGATTTAATCAGCACACTGATACGCTCCAGCACCTTGTATTCCATTGCCATTGCTTCGACTGTCAACTCTTCCGGTTGCGCCTGACCAATATAATCGATTGCAGCGTAACACGACAGAGCAAGTGTCGGACAGGCGTGACGTGCAGCACAGTACCGGCAATGAGCACCGGACGCCGTGCAAGGTGTTGCTGAGACTGCCTGGTGAGCAGCAAGCGACAGACGATTGATGTAACCACGCAGGTCGGCCCCGTTTATTCGCCATTCCCTGACAGCACCATCACGGTGGAACGGTCGCGGCTGGACAATGTGCAGACAGACAGTCGTTTGCCGGTCCTGATCGCCGGTAAGACCGGTCATTATTCCGGCAGCATAGCAAATCAACTGCCAGTTTTCATACGGCTCGACTATTCCGTAACCGTATTTATAATCCCAAACATGTAGCTCTTTACCGCCTGCTGACCAGTAGAACAGGTCGGGTGTTCCCCAACATTCAGGATGAACCGGCATGCAGGTCACAGGTTGCTCGACCGTCAACACCTGCTGTACGCCTGCTGCCTGTTTGACGGCTTCGACATAAACATACGCACCGTCAACCATTTCCATGTCAATCACAATGCCGTTCGGCGCTTTGACACCCACCCAGGCACCGACAGCCTTGCCGCGACCGCTCAGAGTCTCGCTGCCGATCCAATGGCTTGCTGTTCCCTCTTCAGCCGCGTCAGAACAACCGGTTTCAGGAAATCTGGCAGCAAGCGGAACACTACCGGGACACTTGACCCACCGTGACGCGGCTGATGGACTGAGCCGAGCGTGTGCTGGTGCGGGCGCTGGAGGTGATATCGGTCTGTCCGTCACAGGTGCTGGTGAAGTCATTAATAACCCCCCAAATCAATAACAATAAACCGAGGACTGCTGTTCATTGTACGGAGCTCACTCGTGCATATAATATGTGGCGTGATCATTTCTTTTGGTTCTTTACCCTTACGATGACACATCACAGTCTCACTACAGGTCAGCCCGTAAAGAACGTCTAAATTCTTGCAATCCTCAATAATAACAGTGCTCGGTTTACTCGCAAAAATAAATTTATCTTTTTTAACATCCTGTTCGCTGACAAATATATATGGTCCGCCGATAAACTTAGCCAGCTGTGTAGCGAGTATGGTTTTACCAGTCCCCTTCCCCCCGGTAATGATAATACTTTTTGATCGGTGAACGTCTAATTGTGTCGTTATGTTACCCATTATGACTTGCATAAAGCCTCCAACTCAGTACGAATGGTCGGTATCAGGTCGTGACGAGCGTTGAGCATTGGAAGTTGAGTAATGCCGTATTTCTGGCAAGTGCTTACGATGGCTGTGTACTCCAGTCTGCCAGATTGCTGATTGCTGGTGCAGAATTGTACGAACTCAGGAAACGGATCGGCAGCAGGTGGAGCAGGTGGTGCGGGTGGCTGGACGAGAGCAAGCACTGGTGGCGGTGGGGTGACGAGTGCGGCGTCCTCAACGACTGATGGAGGTGCAGGCCAACTACTGTCATTGTCGAGATTCGGCAAACCGGTGGGCGGTGCTGGCGGTGTGATTATCTGGTTGACTACATGTTGCGGAATCGTACCGGCGTTAAATTGTTCTGTCGGCACCATTACACCGCCGTTAGATCCGACCGGAGCCGCCTGACCCATAGCGGTTCGTAACTCGTCTTTAACCTTAGCAACCAATCCTTCCTGCACACCGCGTATCAGCTTCCAGGTGTTATCTGACTGACGGAGGGTCTTGGTGCTTGCGTGAATACGTCGATCCCACGGCAGGCCTTCTGCATCCAGTTTGACACCGCTGACGATGGGACCAGGGACATTACGAGTTGGTTCGGGTGGTACAAACGGTTGTGGTGTTACGGGTGGCGCAGGTGGTACTGGTGTGGGTGGCGCAGGTGGTACTGGTGTGGGTGGCGCAGGTGGTACTGGTGTGGGTGGCGTCACGTCAAAAGGCACACCGTCGTATTCTGGTATTCCGTTGCCGGTAAGCAGAGATTCGGTTGTTGGATGCTGCGCGACCACTGTGGTTGCCATGAATGCCGAACTAACGTCAACGGGCGATGCTGTGTGCTCAACGTCATCAAAAATCATAACGTCTGCTGTTTTGCCAGCAATTGTGCTACATTTTTCCACGTCGGCAGGTGTAATTACAAATTGACCATCAAACGTCGGGATAATTAGCCCGATGTCAGCCAAGTCTGCGAAAAATTTAGCAGCAGCAGTGATGTGCCGCTTGTCATCAGGTATTGTCAGTGTGATGCTCATCGGTTACTTACCCCCTTTAGTAGCAGCCAGTACGACTCCTCGCACTTCGGTTGCCAGCGTTTTGATATCCTGCATCAGACCCCTGAGTCTGACACCGGCAGATTTGTTGCCGCCTTCAAACTTCTCTGCCTCTACTGTTGCCGTTGCTAATTTGTCGCTGATTTTTCTCAGTCCTTCTTTCATTTGTAACCTCCTAGCCGGGTTGACTGGCGCGTTTTTTAGCAGGTGGGACTCGAACCCACAACCCTTTCAGTACGACGTGCGTACCAATCCCGCCTGATGGCGGTGCTCTATCCATTGAGCTACTGCTATTTCAGATATTTTTTGATTATTTCAGCTTGTGCCGACTCTGCTGCCGACTCTGCTACCGACTGTGCTGCCGACCATGCTGCCGACCATGCTGCCGACTCTGCTACCGACTGTGCTGCCGACTGTGCTGCCGACTCTGCTACCGACCGTGCTGCCGACCGTGCTGCCGACTCTGCTGCCGACCGTGCTGCCGACCGTGCTGTCGACCATGCTGCCGACCGTGCTGCCGACCATGCTGCCGACCATGCTGCCGACCGTGCTGCCGACCATGCTGCCGACTCTGCTGCCGACTGTGCTGCCGACTGTGCTGCCGACATTTCTTCTTGAGTTGCTGTACCATCAGCAAAACGCCGAGCAGTCTCAATGGCTACACGTGGTCTGTTGTCATCTGGAGTGTATTCCTCATACTCAACGAGTGATGCTTCAGCACAATCGCAGGCAATAAAACGAGCGATTCGTTCAACGTCAGGATTATCAACAGCACGTAACGACCACATCATGTCGTCAACACCGTTTGACTCCAGTATTGTCAGTAGATTGATTGGCGTGTCTTTGCCATACTTGGTGATACCACCGAGATGTTGTGCAAGTTTTTTGTAACCTGATTCGTAGGCTGATGTTGCTTTCAATTTTGCAAATGTTGTTGTCAGTTCCGTTCTCCGCATGATTATCCTCCCCGGTAATTTATTGCCTCTAGCGATTCCGTATGACCATAAAATCATATCACGACCCTGCTGTCAATATTTATTTTGCATACCGAAGAAAATAATTGACACGACTATCAATTGAGATTAAGTTACATTTCACCAACCGAGGGGGTCGGCTTATCATATGCAATTAAGACGCTACCAGTCAGAAGATAATATACGGATAGACGAGGCGTATGCTGCCGGTCATCGTAATGTACTCTATGTACTAGACTGCGGCGGTGGAAAATCAGCAGTGATCGCAAACCGCGTACATAAGCATGTCGGCGCGTCATGCGTTATCGCTCACCGCCAGGAACTTGTTGGTCAGATGTCTCTCACACTTGGTCGTTACGGTGTCAAGCACCGTATAATCGGCCCCAAGAATGTCATTCGTAATATCATCCAGTCACACATAATTGAGTTTGGGCGAGACTTCTACGATCCAGCAGCTCCTTGTGCCATAGCAGGTGTGGACACACTGATCAGGCGCGGCACTGAACTTGACAGGTGGTTGAAACAGGTGACAATGTGGGTAGTTGATGAGAGCAAACACCTTACTGTCAAAAATAAGTGGGGTAAAGCCGTAGCAATGTTTCCAAACGCTGTCGGTTTCGGTGTCGATGCAACACCGGAGCGGGCAGACGGTCAGGGACTCGGACGACACGCTGATGGTGTGTTTGACGTGATGGTACAGGGTGCAAATCTACGTCAACTGATCAACGGTCTACCTGACTACAGTGGTGTGATAACACCATACCTGACTGACTATCGGGTGTTCTGCCCGCCGTCAGACCTTGATTTATCCACGGTGGCTGTCGGTGCTGACGGAGATTACATTGCAGGTCAATTATCCCTGAAGACTCGCGCCAGTAATATAATGGGACACGTTGTCGAACATTATTTGCGAATCGCTCCCGGCGAGTTGGGAATCACCTTTGCACCGGATGTCGAAACAGCCGTAGAGTTTAACAGGCTGTTCAATGCTGCGGCTGTGCGGTCTGAAGTCGTTACCGCTAAAACATCCGACTACCACCGTACCGAAATATTACGCAGATTCAGACGCAGAGAGGTTTTACAGCTTGTAAACGTGGGGTTATTTGGGGAAGGTACAGACATACCCATGTGTGAAGTTATCAGCATGGCGAGAGCAACACAGTCCTATGCTTTATACCACCAGATGTTTTGCCGACCGTTGCGGCTGTTTGACGGTAAGCAGAAAGCTAAAATAATAGATCATGTCGGGAACGTCCTAAGACACGGATTACCTGACCGACCGCACATCTGGACGCTTGACCGGCGTGAGAAGCGGTCAGCAGAAGGTCCTTCAGACGCGATACCCATGCGAGTGTGCTGTAACCCTGCTTGCTTGGCACCGTATGAGCGAGTATTATCGCGGTGTCCATTTTGCGGTGAGGCACCTGTACCGGCGTCACGCTCAACCATAGAACAGGTCGATGGTGATTTATGTGAGCTTGATCCGTCAGTGCTTGCAGCAATGCGCGGTGAGCTGGCTAAAATAGACCGCGACCCGACCGACGTAAAACACGGCATGGAGCGGTCAGGCGCGTCGGCAGTAGTCTGTGCGAGTGTAGCCGCACGACACCGTGAGCGACAAGAAGCACAGGCGGCACTCAGGGAGCAGATCGCAATTTGGGCAGGATGGCAAAGGTGGCAAGGACGACCAGACGCGGAGTCGTACAGACGGTTCTATTTCATGTTTAAGACAGACGTATTGACCGCCCAAACACTCGGTCGGCAGGAAGCTGACTTACTGGCAAGTCAGATCATCGGAGTACTGGAAAAAGGAGGTGTGAGAGTATGAGTACAGGCGACGGTATTTTATTGTGTGGTATTTTATGGTTTATCATTCAATCCGAATATTTTATCGTTTATCTAATAGATAGACGGAAAAAACATCCCACTGACGATGTTGCAAAACTCAAACAGTCAATTATTGACGGCAGTATATGGGAAGAACACCCATGATCCACGCATGGGCAATCCGTTGGTCCATCCCACCAGCCGCACTGACCGACCTGCTTACCTGTCTCGGAGCCGCCATGACGCCAGACAGTAGCACGGCAGCACCCAGCAGTGAGGCTGCGGTGCAGAACGCTGTGAGGATAGAGCACGCCAAACGGACTTACGGACGGCTTTTCCGCAACAACTCAGGCGTAGCAACCGCAGAAAACGGGAGGCCAGTGCGCTACGGACTTTGCAACGACACGCCAGCAATCAATAATAAAGTCAAGTCACCTGACCTGGTAGGAGTTACACCCGTCACCTGTCCTTGCGGTCGTCTGTATGGTGTTTTCACGGGGTATGAGTGTAAGCCCACTGGTTGGCATTACACAGCCACCGACCGAGAGCGGGCGCAACTAGCCTTTATAACTTTCATCAATCAGATGGGTGGACGTGCAGCGTTCATCACATCACCGGAGGAACTGTGAACGTACTGATCGGCTGTGAGTCGTCAGGTCGCACGCGTGAATCGTTCCGCCGCCGTGGTCATAATGCTTGGTCGTGTGACCTGTTGCCTGCCGAAGATAATAGTCCATACCACTTACAGTGTGACGTGCGACTGCTACTGACACCATTTTACGGATGGGACTTGGGTATTTTTCACCCTGATTGTACTTATCTTACCAACAGTTCAGAATGGGCGTACGGTGATGGGCCTTACCACCAGAAAGTCTTACCGGAAACACTCGTAGGAACTGCCCGTAGAGAAGCAAGAGAGAGAGCAATTGAGTTTGTACAATGTCTATGGAACGCACCGATTGAACACATAGCAATTGAAAACCCAGTTGGTGTACTATCATCAGTTTTCATGCCACCGACACAATATATTCAGCCGAATGAGTATGGAGATGACGCCAGCAAGAAAACCTGCCTGTGGATAAAGAACTTACCACCATTACAGCCGACATGTCTGGTCGCCCCTCGCATCACGGCTGATGGCAAAAAGCGGTGGGGCAACCAGACCGACAGCGGGCAGAACAAACTTACACCCAGACCCAACAGATGGAAAGAACGCAGTCGAACATATAATGGATGGTCGGAAGCATTTGCCGACCAATGGAGCCTGACATGACCACCCCCACCCTCTATCGTCACCGTCAACACCCCGCCGACCGTAAGGCTGCTATCCTGGCTGCTGCTGTTATACTTGCCGAGACACACGGCTACACCGCCATAAGCTTGGTGCGTGTGGCAATAGCTTCCGGTGTCAGTCAGGCGCTCGTGAGTCATTACTATCAGACGGCAAGTGACCTCAGAACAGCCGTGATGCATGAAGCGGTGAGGCGTCGTGTTCTCAGCGTGGTGGGTGAAGGTCTGGCACACCGGCATCCTGTGGCTATGACAGCACCACAGGCACTCAAACAGGAAGCGGCACTCACGCTGGCTGGCGGTGAGGTATGAGCGGGTTATACCCTGGCAACCAATATGTTGTTTACATTACCCGTCCATCAGCCGCCAGACCCGGTAAAACTGATAAAATAACCGTTCATCCACTGACCGGCAAGGCACACGACGCCCACGACCCGTCTATCTGGCTGTCATATACCGACGCACAGGTGTCAGTCGCTACCGGTGTCGGTCATGGTGTCGGCATAGTCCTGACCGAACGCGACCCGCTGTTTGCTATAGACCTCGACCGCTGCAAGCTGGAAGACGGTAGCTGGTCGCCACTTGCCACGCAGCTCTGTCAATATTTCGCCGGTGCTTATCAGGAGGTCAGTTACAGCGGCGAGGGTCTGCATATCATCGGCAGTGTCAGTCAACTACCGGAACACCGCACCCGTGACGTACATGATGCGGGAATTGAGACGTACACAAAATTGCGTTTTATAGCCCTGACCGGCACCGGGGCAACCGGCTCCATGACTCACCTATGCGACCAGCAGTTCCAGTGGCTCATCCAGTCATACTTCCCACCCGGTGCGTCAGTCACTCCGTCAGAGTGGTCCACCGGTCCTGATCCAGCATGGCGTGGTCCCACCGACGACCAAGAACTGATCGACAGAATGCTTGCCAGCCGCAGCAATCCGTTCAGCAACTCCATTCCACTATCAGACCTGTGGGCGGGTATCTGTGACGCTGACGGTCAATCCGAAGCAGACGCCGCTCTGGTATCACACCTCAGCTTCTGGACCGGCAGAGACTGTGACCGCATCGACCGTCTGTTCCGTATGAGCGGTCTCATGCGCGACAAATGGGACCGCTCAGCGGGTCAGGGTAAGACTTACGGTCAGCTCACCATATCCAAATTCGGACGCTCCAGCACGGCTGTCTACGGCGACACGCCGAATGCCGATCCACCGCGCACCGTCCCAGGACCTGACGAACCGACAGGTCAGTACCGGGGCGGTGGTCAGATACTCACCATACAGGGTCAGCAGGAGTATTTCAAAGGGTGTGTCTACGTGCGCTCCTGTCATAAGGTTTTCATGCCTGACGGTGATTTAGTCGAGCAGGGACAGTTCGACAACTGGCTGGGTGGCTACGAGTTCATGATCGAAGAGGGTAACAGCAAGGGCACTAAATCTGCTTGGGAGGCGTTCGCCCGGTCGCGGAGCTTCACGTTCCCAAAGGCGCATGATTGTTGCTTCAGGCCTGAATGTCCTCCTGGCGCGTTGATCTACGAAGAAGGCAGGATGCTGGTCAACACCTACATGCCGCTCATCACCGAGATAAAAGTGGGCGACCCGACGAGATTTCTGAACCATTTACACCTGATGCTGCCTGACCCGACAGACTACGAAATAATGCTGTCATACATGGCGGCAATCGTGCAGCATCCTGGCATTAAATTCCAATGGTGTCCGTTGCTGATCGGCATGGAGGGTAACGGCAAGTCGATGATAATTCGAGCACTCTCACACGCTATCGGCTCACGGTACACTCACCTCCCCAACGCGCAAGACCTCAGTAATAAATTCAATTCGTGGTTACAAGGCAAACTGCTGATCGGTATCGAAGAAGTCTACACGTCTGACCGTGCTGACCTGATCGAGACATTGAAGCCGATGATTACCAACGACCGCATAGAGATTCAGGGCAAAGGGCAGAACCAGCAGACCGGCGACAATAGGGCGAACTTCATCCTGTGCAGCAACCACAAGGACGCTATACGCAAGACCGGCACCGACAGGCGTTATGCTATATTCTACACCGGCCAGCAGGAAGCGGGCGACCTGGACCGCGACGGTATGCGAACGGCAGGTTATTTTCCTAAGTTGTACGAGTGGCTGCGTGCTGAAGGATTCGCCATAATGAATAACTACCTACGGACTTACACCATACCTAACGCGCTGAACCCAGCGACGTACTGTCACGATGCCCCGCGCACCTCCAGTACCGCTGAAGCAATGGTTGCCAGCCTGGGCGTGGTTGAGCAGGAAATCATGGAGCAGGTCGAGCAGGGAGCGACAGGATTCGCGGGCGGATGGATTAGCAGCATGGCGCTTGATAAATTACTGGCAGGCGGCAAGCGTGCCGTCAGTCGCAATAAACGTCGGGAGATACTGGAAGGTCTAGGGTACGTTCAGCATCCGGCACTACCAGGCGGCAGGGTGCATAACGCATTGCCGGAAGGTGGCAAGCCGGTATTATACGTGCGGTCAGACAGCTTGCTCAGACAGCTCACCAGACCTATAGATGTAGTCGGCAGATATCTGGACGCACAGGCCGGTGCGAGTGTCGCCGGTCAGGTGTGGGGCGGTGGGGTGGCACGGTGAGCACGCGGTCAACGGGATTTACACATGATAGTGCTGCAAATAAGTCGGTCGATTGGTACACCCCCCCGTCGATATTTGAAGAGATGGGTGTAATCTTTGACCTCGATCCCTGTCAACCTGTGGGCGGAATACCTTGGATACCTGTCTGGAAATATTACACAGAGCAGGACGATGGGTTATTACAGCAGTGGAGTGGTAGAGTGTGGTTAAACCCTCCTTACGGTAAATTTACTACCCATTGGTTAGCTAAAATGCACCAACACCGTAACGGTATATCATTGCTTTTCGCTCGAACTGATTGCAAGTGGTATCACGACTATGTGGCAAAAGCCGATGCAATTTTGTTTTTGTCAGGTAGGATCAAATTTGTTGACGGGTTAGGGGTTACAGACGGCAGTGGTGCAGGTTGCGGGTCAATGCTGATTGCTTGGGGAGTAGACAACGTGTCAGTATTAGAACGAATGAAAGAAAAAGGACATCTGGTGATAAAACCTGTTGACAAATAATCATATTACTGTATGCTGTGTATCAGGAGGGTTAATTATATGTGTCAGACAGAAGACCAGAGAACGACCGGTGGTGTAATAGTTTGGATAGTGGTCACGTTGTGGGTTGTAGTGTTAACTGCACTGTGGTGGTGGTTGGTATGAGAGTCGAAGCCCGCAGTACACTGGTCATGCTTCTGATCGGTTTCGCGGCAGTACGTGCAGTTGAAACCAATCGTCGGGGAGGTGGCAGGTGAATAATCCACGAGGCGGTGTTCGACCAGGAGCAGGTCGTCACGTCGGTAGCACCAAACCTGACACCAGATACCGGCGGCTGATGCAGCGGTATAATGACGATGAGATTGCCAGGATCACACTTGCTGCTGAACGCGACGGGCGCACCGTCAGCGACTACATCAGGGAGGTGGTTCTGTATGCCGCAAGATAACCTGGAACAACAGATAGAAGATGCACAGCGGGCGTGCAATGCTTATTATCATGCACGAAACGGAATAAAACTGGTGGATATGTGGAAGCACTGTTCGCCTGTAGAACAGAACGCTTGGCACGCCGTCGTGTTGGCGGTCAGGGGAGGCAGAACATAACGGCTTGTAAATCACCTGCAAGCGAATCGCAGCCAGAGTGCATTTATCTGGTTAAATTGTGAAAGGGGTAATCATGAACATCTCAGAAAAAGAATTTGCAATGTTGATACAAGAATCCACTGATGGAAAATTTGTTCAGTGTGATTTTGGAGTTGGGTTTGTTCGATTACATGACATGCCGGAAAACAAGTGGGCGTTTGACCGTATTAACGAGGTCAGAAATCCAGTGTCAATTTAACGTCATAAGGCTGTGCTTTTGAGCGCAGCGAAATAAGCACCTGCCGCTGGTTATCTTGCGGGGTTGCCACGAAGGAGGGAAACTCAATGGCGAAAATCAGTTGTTGCGACTGCAATATTGACCACTCTGAAGAATGTCCAGACACAAAAACAGACACTCCTGTTTTGGCTGAATTGCTCCCCTGTCCCTGGTGCGGATTAGTACCGACGTTGAGAAAACATTTTGGCGTCCATAGTGTCAACTGCGAGACATTTGGAGTCTGTCCGGTACAGCCTAAATTGCAAGGGACTTTTGCAATAGCGAACAATGCAATCGCTGCATGGAATCAGAGAGCACTATAACGGGCTTCGGCTGACACGCAAGCGAAGCGCGTCGTCGCCCTGCCAATTGTTATAATTCGGTGGTGCAACAGAACAAAGGACAAGGAGGTATTATGTATAAATCGTGTGGTTCATCTTTCGGTGGCAACTTAAAAAATTATCCCAACTGGGCGCATTTACTTCGCTCTGCAATGTTTCCTGCATACAAACGTAAGGTGGTTATTAAAGCAACGACATGGGTAAACGAAGATGAAAACGCTACCCATTACTATGTTTCATTCACCGCTGAAGACATTCCTCTACTCATTCAAGAGGAGGATGGATTCAGAGAGGTTGTGCTATGGGATCACCCAAAAGAGCATAAGGGTTTCCGCTTGAACTGGGATGATACGATCCCATACGAGGAGATCGCAGAGACAGCAGATTACGACGCTCTGAAGTTGGGGTTTACTGATCCTAAGTTTGCTCTGGAGTTTGCCCAGCGAATTGTGAGGGAGAGATTTCCAGAGGACACCCATGAAATAATTTGGGATGTGGAAGCGTTAGACACTTCGGTGTAACAATTACGGCAAGAATTATAACGACCATGTGCTTGACCCGCCGTGCCTTATCGGGCGGCGTCCGAGCACTGGTTATAGCGATTTCAGGGGGACAATGATGATTCAGAAAATTGAAGATTTGAAGGTGGTTGAAATCGGCACATTAGGCAATATCTGTACTCCAATGATACGAGTTCATGCCTATCAGGGTGTAGATAGCGGCAAATTCTACGGCATAATCGTTGATCATTGTCGGTCAGGTGACGATCAGAAATCCCGCAAAATCATGTTCAGCGACTTGGACACGTTGGAAAAACTTGCCGATTCATTCAGCGATAAATGCGAGCCATCGCGTTCGCTATAACGGCTTGAGATGAACCGCCGCGAAGCGGTCGGCTTCGAGCGTTTTGTTATATTTTCAAGGAGACGAAATTGCAATTACCACCTGTTTTAGACGCATGTTGCAGCTGCAAAATGATGTGGATGGATAAAAAGGACGCAAGAGCCATGTTCGTAGATTGCAGAACTGAGGATATTATCGTGGAGCCGGGAAGGGCATACAAAAACGGCGCTATTCTAACTGTGAAGCCGGACATTGAGGCTGATTTTACGGCGCTACCCTTTGACGATGATTCGTTTTTCCACGTTGTTTTTGATCCGCCACACCACACCGGAAAGCGATTGGGCGGCACTGGTACCGGTATTCTGGAAAAGAAATATGGAAAACTTGGTGACGGATGGCAAGCAATGATTTCAGGCGGTTTCGCTGAATGCTTCAGAGTGCTGAAACCGATGGGGACGCTCATTTTTAAATGGTGTGATGCTGAAATACCTCTGCGGGACATTCTGGCGCTTACACCACATCAGCCGCTATACGGCCACCGTAGCGGTAAAAAAGCCCAAACTCATTGGGTGGCGTTTCTGAAAATATAACGATCAAGCCCACCAGCGGGCGGAAAGGATAAGGAAATGAGTACAACATGGGATGAAGGTATAGAAGATTCGATCAGAGCCAGTGACCGCCCGACTGTGTGCGGCGACTGGTTAAGCGATGTTGGTGCTGAAATACATTCCAACAAGCTCCTGCATGGCTGGAAAGTAACCACGTCTGAGGATTGGGAGGATAAGCACGAAATCCCTGCTGTTCTGATGCTGATAGTTTCCGAGGTAGCCGAAGCACTGGAAGCGTTCCGCAAGGGAGATCGTGTCAATTTTGATGAAGAACTTGCAGACGTGGGCATTCGGTTGATCGGTCTTTCTCATGGCATGGGGATCGACCTCAAAGCTGCAATTCTGGCGAAAGTCGAGAAGAACCGGCACAGGGAATTTAAGCGCGGCGGCAAACGAGTATAGTCGCATAACCAGCTATTAACCTAATTATGTAAGGAAGCGCGGATAGTAAAATGATACTAACTCGTGAACAACGCAGGGTGAAAAATTCAGAACGTGGCAGGCGTGGTGCAGAAGCGCGTTGGCAACAATATCACGACGAAAACCCACGAACATATCCACCTGAACTCCCGAATGACTGCATTAGAATCACAGTTGACAATCTGATTTCCGGTCAAACTCATGTATTGCTCTTCCATCCAGGAAGCAGGCGTGGCCGATTTAAAATCGACGTAGACGGACAATTTTGGCAGGAATGCGGATTCAGCACAGCAATGGAGAAAATCAGGAAATCATGTAAACGTACTCCGTTATATGTCTATGATTAGGAGGTGATGCCTATGCTCTGATGTAAAACATTTGACGGGACTAAGGAGTGCTGCCCGATAGACAGCACTCCGACTCGCCAATTGTCCAGCAGTATTTTATAAAAATCCGACCAAAGCCCCTCACCAATTGTCCTGACACATTTTATAAAAATCCGACCAAACGATTTAATCTGTTTGCCGCCCGTATATGCACCCAGGGCGCTGTGAACAGCCTATTCTAATTAAAATTCTCTCATTAAGACTGATCGCCCCCAGGAGCAGGAGCCCCCAGGCCCGCCCCCAGGAGCAGGAGCCAAAAGCCAGGAGCCAGGAGCCAGGAGCCAGGAGCCAGGAGCCAGGAGCCAGGAGCCAGGAGCCCCCAGGCTGGAGCCGATCCACCCGCTAAAATAATTTAGATTATTTTGTTGACATATAATCAAATTACTGTATGCTGGTAATCATAGACGGGAATAAATACAAACAGGAGGGCAGCAAATGGCAAAGACAAATCACCAGTCGATTAGAGTAACAAGTCATAATGTCGCGGAAGTTGTTGAAGTAAGACTTACTGACAATAGTATTGTTTATAACGTAAGGTTTCTTGATATGAATGATTATTTTTCTGATATCCCTGCAAAAAATAAACTAAGCGCCGAAATAATTGCAGACGCAATCAATAATCACGCTGCATAACCACACGCCACACACCACCAGGAGGCACACACCATGCGTTACACTGACACCCAATACCAGGCCCGCATATTAAACCGACTCGCAGACAGAGCGTATAACCGGGGAGGACTCCAGGCAATGAAAGCAACCCTTGACGCCGCCATGAATCATATCTGGACAGCACTGGAGACAGGCAGACACCCGCAGACCATCAGACACGCACACGCCATGAGGAGGACAGTATGAATGCAATATACCTGATAACTAAACCGCTGAATTTTGGCAAACCAGTTGACCCTCGGCACATTATAGCCTGCAAAACGACGCTTCCCGACGCCCAGGAAGAACACCGGATTATATGTATAGCAGAAGGCGACACACACGCTGCACATATCAGGGGACCATATAACGACGAAACAGAGCTGGAAGCATTCGTTATGATCCATGCAGGAATGCAACTATTGACAACCGAGGAAGTGACAAACCGCCTGCACCAACTCGGTTATAAAATTAGCCCGCAAAACAGCTTTAATTATTTTAACAGTGGCAACGAGCGGCACTATAAAGCCCGATCATGTTATATCGTGGAAGAGGATACCGGTTTATCTTTCGCAAATATTGAGGCCCGCAGAGATAACCATTTTAAAGAGCTGCAAACTTTTCGCCGGTATTCATTCGGATGGGAGGACGGTAGAATATGGGAACTGTGAACATAATACTACAGGCAGCACTCGCAGCCGTTATATTTTACGTTATCGCCGTTATTATCTTACTATAAGGAGCCAACATACCATGACACGCCGTACACACTGGGCAGCCGAGCAGATAGAACGCACCGGGGAGCGTTACCCAAAGACCAGGGCAGAACTGTTATTTTATTTATGGTACGCCTGCAATATGTCGGGTTTTAACATTTACAAGGAAGGTGCAGAATATACGGCCCGCATCGGTCCAACTTTATACGCAACATATCTGCGAACAATAGACAGCTTGACTTTTAACCAGTGGCGCGACCGCTTAACAGCTAAATATTTTCCATTCTAACAGACAAGGAGCCTACACAATGAAAGCTATCCGAACCAAAGCCAACCAGTTTAACGCACAGCAGCCCGCTAACAGCAAAGAAGTAATTAATACATTGACAGCCTTGACAGTGATAAAAGGGGAGATAAAAGAACTTGCCGTTACCCGGTTTTACATGTCCCGATCCAGTAACGCCAGCGTGGTGTATTGTTGCCTGTGGCTACACGGTAATAATGGTGCATCAGGTAAAGGCAATGCAGGAGGCTGGGGATATCACAAAGAATCAGCAGCATTACAGGAAGCCATTACATCAGCAGGTATCGAATTATTCGGCACACCATACAAATCAGGCAAGCAGCGAACAGAAAGCCACTGGAACGGAACGACAGGAAAAACGGAAGTAACACCTATTGATTATAAACGAAAAGCGCGTATAGGCGGATGCGGTAGCCGAGCAATGGAAGACGCACTGACTGATATTTGCCGAGACATATTAGGCCATAAAAAAGTTAAAATAATACAATCGTAACAGCACCAGGAGGCCACATACCATGAGACAGCAACCACTAACATTAAAAGCGCAGCCAGGCGCAACACCAATCAGCGACGCCGACGCACTCTCATTATTCGGCTCCGAAGCAATAGCAGCAGGAGAACGCCGAGGCGAGATTGTAACCACCGGCCCGTGGTCAATTATCAGAAGCTATAAAGCACTTGCCACCACAGCCACATGGAAGCCAGGCGCAGCAGGTTATGACTATGTAAACACGTACACGCTGCACGGTGATCGAACCATAACAGCGCCTAGACAATCAGGTTATTGTCTGGAAGGCTGGGTATCCATAGCAGGCAAGCGCCGGAGCTGCTTCACCAGTTCGATTCTATTCGAGTTACCGGACAAGCGACTGATTGACGTTGCTGTGATCCATGTCCGAACGGAGCAACCGCCATGCCAGAGTTAATTATAGTACTGATCATTGCCGCCATTATATGGCATAGAGGATAGACCACAACAGCCCAGGAGGCAACACCATGCAAGTGCAAACATATCACGGACATTTTCAGAGGATCAATAACACCCCTGAAGGCGATATATTAACCCCTGAAGAGTATACCGAGTATCCAGGCAACGAAGAGGCGGCAGAAGCCTACGGAGTAGAACCGGAAGACGTTGAAACCGTTTTCGGATGGTTCAGTAGATTGTCAGAACCAGGCTATCTTGATTGCACAGATTGGAGCGGACCTTATGACACCGAGGAAGAAGCCGCCCGCGAATGCAGAGAGATGTATGATATACCACCGAGCACGGAAGACCCAGAAGCAACTGATGATATTTCCGACTGGTTAAAGGACTCGGGAGAGACACACAACCACGAGGCAGTAACAGTATTTTACGAGCACGGGCAGCACTTTGCCACCTGTAACGCTTGTGGTGCATCGTGGTCAATTAACGACAGCGAACCAGGTCCGTATTGTTTAGACGAGATTGACAGCGGGGATGAATCTTGCTTGCACGGTGACACACCATGAAATTACCCGACACCTACATACCACCGCAGCCCATAAGCTGGCAAGGCGGCAGTCCGCCGCCTGCATATCGACACAGCCCACCGGCACGCCGCCAGCTCATCAGTCATTTATTCATGCAGCAGGTTAAAACGTTCGCCGCTTATTGGTCGGAGTTACCAGACCTGAGCACCGCCAGGATTCTCTGGAACCGGGCAAAGCACGACGCCCACGCAACTATACGCTACACGACAGGAGGGCACAGGGGATGAATGAAATAATAGTTGGAAACATAGGAACGGTTTACAGAGGCAATCTGCTTAAAGAGGCAATGCAGACATACGGAGAGTATAAAAAACAGTCTATTGCTAATTATGGCAGAGCAGCAGGAGAATCAGTCACATGGTTTAAAAACGGGGAGATTTATAGAGAACACATCGGCACCCAGGACCAGGAGCACGACGCCTGGTAACCACACGCTACACGACAGGAGGGCACAGGGGATGTTACACGTAGAAAGAGAAATAGTGGTTAATAATGATCCATTTTACGATAATGTTTCACGATTCGACGATTATACAGAGGCTAAATTATTCTTTGATTCTATAACGCCAGCAGATGGGGAAAGATGGTTGCTGGAATACAGTTCAGAATATGACGCGAGAATATTAGAAAGCAAAGGAACTATTTTAGTATACACCGACGCCTGACAGCCACACCGACCCACACGCCCCACCCCATAAACCCACCACACACAATGCCGGGCGACACCACAGCCGCCCGGCATCCTGCCTTATAGCCCGCCAACCCTACCACACCGAGGACAGCCACCAGGAAAACCAGCATCCCGGCAATTGTAACACGTAAACACCGGAGGGTGATAAGGATATTACACTTTTAAGGATATATACTTTTATGGTTAATGTCAATAATAGTATGCAGCCAGCAGCCAGCAGCCCTACACTGTTAAAAATACCCGTTATTACCTCAAAAATACCCCAATTACCATTTTTCTAACTTATTGTATTTATTCACTTACCCCGATACCCTTTATTACCCTTTACTTGAATTATAAAGAGAGAGAGAGAGTATTATACATATAGCTACTACTATTACATACAATATTCAGTTATAGAGGGGGTATTGGACACCGTTCAGGGTATTGGGGTAATTGGGTAAATCAATTATTACAGGTGTTTACAATACCCCTGACTTTTCAGGTAATTGGGTAAATCAATTATTACAGGTGTTTACATTTGTACACCTTCCGGGTATCCCACAGCGCCCTTGACACCGACACCCGACAGCGGTATATACTGTGATCATATCGCCAGGAGGCAACTAAAATGGATGATAACTCGTTTGACCCTGATGGATTGTTTGCTAGTGGCGGAAATTCGCCACCTAGTGGCGGAAATTCGCCACGTATGTATAAGAAAACAGAACGAGCCTGCCAACTCATTGTAAATCATGGAGTTGATCCGAAAGAAGCCCTAAAATTAGCTACTGGGAACCCGTCACCAGGACGGACAGCAGTGATGGAGATACGACAGAAGGCGGCCCGGTACAGTCTCCAGCGGCCTTCCATGGTCAAATTAGCCCATAAAGTTGTTAAGGATACATTATCCGGCAAGGCAGACAAGATAACTACGCAAAAATTGCATAGGGATGGTAAAGTAATTGAAATCGTTGAGACAATTGCACCGACCCACACTAATAAGCTTCAGGCGGCTGCAATGGTATTTGATCGAGCGGAGCCAGTTGTCAGACAGAACGTCAACCTGAACGGTGATCTGAAAGATTTTATGCCGGTTAGGCTGGATGATTACGAGTGACAGCTCCAGGCGGCAGGCGGGAGGACAGGCAGGCGGCAGGCGGCAGGCGGCAGGCGGCAGGCGGCAGGCGGCCAGGCGGCAGGCGGCAGGCGGCCAGGAGAATAAACAGACCCCCCTGCGTCATCAATTATCAATGAGGTATCCCCAAAGGATTGTCTATCAGTAGGGGGTGGGGGTCTAACTATATAGTATTGTTAAGGTTTGTCGGTTAATGTCTGTCTAATGAGTAGACTCTAATGATAATATTCTAATGAGCCAGGGGACCGGCGTACGGCCCATTTTTTTATCGCCGCCGCAGCGCCCGCCGCCCCACCCTCCCGCTGCGACACATTTTTTACAAACAGGCTACATTATCACTTGACATGCTTTGAATGATAAACTAGACTCTGAGACAGATAAATCACAGGGGGTCTACCATGAGCGTCAAATCAGTAGGATACGCAAGAGTTAGCAGTAACGACCAATCACTAGACATTCAATTGCAACAGCTACAGTTCGCAGGGTGTGATCAAGTGTACCAAGAAAAAGCATCAGGCGCAGACGACTCACGAACTGAGTTGGCACGAGCACTGGCGTACTGTCAAAAAGGCGATACGCTCACCGTCTGTAAACTGGATCGTATCGCCCGCAGTACTAAACACCTACTACAAATCGTGGACATACTGGAAAAGAAAGGTGTGGCCTTCCGCATCCTCAACATCAATCTGGATACCGCCACCCCGACCGGCAAACTGATGCTCACCATCCTGGGGGCAGTCGCTACATTCGAGCGAGAGATTATGCTGGAGCGACAAGGTGAGGGTATCAAGCGAGCACAAGCAGCTGGCGTGTATAAAGGCAAAGCACCAGTAATCAGGGACGCAGCGACCCCACAGGTACTGGCACTGCGGCGGCAGGGTATCCCTCACAAGGATATAGCTGATGACCTGGGCATTGGTGTGGCGACAGTCTATCGGATATGTAAGCGAGCGGCAGCCGTCACCAATAAAACCCCTTGACACACCATCAGGCAGTAAGGTATGCACACGGTGGAGGCACACAGATGGGCGAGTTAATGCATTTTCCAACAGCAATTGAACGTGGGCCTCATCTGGCAGGCGAGGCGTTTTGTACTCAGTGTGAGCACGAGTTTGTAGCAGTTGCACCCGTAGGAACCATCCACCTGACTTGCCCCGAATGCGGCACTGATAAAGCACTACTTCGGTATCCGTGTGAACCGACTGTCGCCTGGGCGTGTGGATGCGGGTGCCATATTTTTATGCTGTCGCCTGGAGGTGTGATTTGCTATAATTGCGGCGACTACCAGTACGGTTGGGAGGCAGAGTGACACCCGACAAGGCGTACCAGCGCCGCCGCGATTATCTGGAAGAGATAGACCCGTGGGTTAAAATGAAGGCAAAGATAATGGCCTGTCAGCCCGTCAGGTGGACAGTCACCCCTGGCAGCACACTACCCGAACGAGAAATCCTCTGGCTACCCGGCAGCAAGGAACTATGTGACCAAATAGACGAGTGCATTCAGCAAATAGCAGAGAGGTATCGGACGTGACACGACTCAGACAGCAGAAGAACAGCCAAGAAGCCTACAACGTCACTATTTGTTGCAAGGTCAGCAGCGACCAGGCCACACTAGCACGCCGCCACGCCGCAGCAGCAGGGAAGGACCTGGGAGTGTGGCTACGAGATGTGGTGGCACAGGCGCTGGCAGGCACCACACCAGAGCGACCCGCGTGATCACCTTCGTCCCGCATCCACAGATTGCCGTCAGGAAGTCGCTCTTCGACCCGGCGATCCACCTCACTTGGTATCGGTACGATTACGAGAAGATATTTGCCGACATAGCACGCCAACCGGCAGCGACTAAAGAGTCGTTTGCCAAGTCGATATTGCGCAAGTTAGTACTCAACGACCTGTTCTTCATCCTGCTGTTCATCCAGGGAATCGAGAAAGCCAATCACCCCTTCGTCGTCGGCCAGTGTCATATGGTTCAGGACGGCCCGCAATCTGACACGCTGGACGTGTGGGCCAGGTTTCATTGGAAAAGTGCGATCATCACAGTTGCCGAAACTCTGCAATATCACCTGAAATATCCTGAGGAATGCACCGGTATACTGGCTTACGCCAGACCTGCCGCCAAGAAATTCTTACGGTCAATCAAGAATCTGTGTGAGCAATCCGTCACCCTGAAAAAAGGTTTTCCTGACGTTCTATGGGAGAACCCCACTGTCGAGTCGCCAAAATGGAGTGAGGACGACGGGCTAGTCTTCAAACGCAAGTCAGCATCACGCGGCGAGAGCACCATAGAGGCCTACGGGCTAACTGAAGGACAACCGACAGGCAGACACTTTGAACGTCTTGTCGTGGACGACGCCGAGACTGAAGATATTGCCAAGAGTCCGAAGATGCTCACTGATGTTTTTAGCAAGTTTGAGATGGCTATTTTCAATCTTGGCACCGGCAGCGATAAAGACAAACGGCGGGTCATTGGCACGTATTACAACCATGTCGGACCAATCAAACGTATTGGCGACATGAAGTTTGACGACACCAAAGATGAGCAAGGTAATGTAATACCAGGCAAGCCGATGTGGAAATTAAGGGTCATTCCTGCCACTCATGACGGCACAATAACCGGCACGCCTGTTCTGCTTGACCCCGAAACGTGGCAACGTATTAAAGTGACTCGCCACGTAAATAGCCAGCAGCTCTGCAATCCCACGCCGGAGGGCGATGTGATACTTGATTATGTTATGTTCCAACCAATCGAACCGGAGTTCTTACCGAAAGGTCGTTTTAAGTTTTTCGTAGTTGACCAGGCAGGCGGTGACGACACAAACATCAGTAAAGGTCAGGGTGACATGTGGTCAATAGGAGTAGTCAGCATCCTGCCTGCCACCAACAATTTGGAACTTGACGAGGACGACTTGGGTATCAGCGACGTGTATCTGGAAGACCTGATAGCCGACCAGATGACCCATAGTGAGGCGATTGAGACAATTATCCGAATGTACATGCGAAACGGTATGATAATGCAGTTCGGCGTTGAGAAGGTCGGTCTGAGCACCACCGAGATTCACGTTGCCGAGGCACTGAAGAAGAAAGGCAGAAAACTATCAGTGGAGAACGGTAATCTGGTGTTATTGCGTCCCGCTAACAGGTCATTGGAGCAACGCGTCAAGTCAGCCCTACAGTGGCCCTTAAATAACAGCAAACTGTGGTACAGCACCGCGATAAGCCCGGTTTACCGCGATAAGATGATTGAAGAAATGAAGAATTTTCCGGTCTATCACACGGATATTCTGAATATGTTGGCGTATGCTTACGATCTGTTTGCAGCTTTTAAGTTTGAGCGACATCGACCACGAGTTGTTCAGTCAGTGAGTCAAATCATGGCGGCAGGACCAATACGAAACGAATGGGGGAGGTAACGGATGGAGCTGACGCGAGGGGATTTACGATTTGTGGTTGCCAGACTTCCAAAAGACTTGGTTGGTCTGATTAAAAAACATCGACTGATTGTTGCGGGAGGGTTTATTCGGGAAACCATTGCTTGCGGTAAGGTTTCTGATATTGATGTTTTTGGTACTGCTGAAAACATACTAGATCTAGCCGCACTGGAGTTGTCACAAGAACGTAAAGGGCGATTGTTTAAAACTAAAAACGCTACCACAGTTTTGTCACCCCCACGCCTGCCTGTGCAGTTTGTCAAACGATGGTTATTCGCTGACCCAGTAACATGTATCGAGTCATTTGATTTTACAGTCTGTCAAGCTGCAATCTGGTTTGATGGCGGTAAATGGTTTTCAGTGGTCAGTGAGGGGTTTTATTTTGATTTGGCAGCACGTCGATTAGTCTATACTTACCCACAGCGAGATGAAGACGCAGGTGGGTCAATGATTAGGATGAAAAAGTTTATTCAACGAGGATACAGCATACAGGCAGAGAGTATGGCAGGAGTCATAAGTCGTCTGGTGAGTCGTTTGAAAGATGTCAGCCTGACAGACGAGAAAGCGGTGAGTAAAATACTTGTCGGTCTGCTTCGAGAAGTTGACCCACTGACAGTCGTTGACGGTGTTGACCTGATAGACGAACATGAAACACTACAGGAGGTGTGAGTGATGCACGAGGCTGCTATTGTATTGAGTATAGTCGTGTTTTTTATCGGTCTTTTTACCGGAATATTAATCGGAAAGTGGGGGAGGTGAGTGTGGGTTACAGGGAGAACCAGCGGAAGCGGCAGGAAGACGCAGACCGACTTGACGCGTATCAGTATGCAGCGGAATCGTTCATGCGACGTAAACGTCAGCAGTCACCTGACCGACTGCACGCCACTAAAACAGCAATCTGCCAGATTTTTTACAACCGAATGGACATAACTGATATGGATCAGATGACACCAAACGGACCTTACATGGAGGTGTGAGTGATGCTGATACAACTACCAAACGGAAAATGGATTAACCCGCAAGCAGTCCAAGGAGCAGTCGCTGAAGAGCACGTCGTCAGCGTCATAATGTCAACCTGGAATCAGCAAGGCAACCACATCGAGGTGCTGTATTCCGATCAGCCTGAGCAACTGCTTGTCGAGCTGGTCACGGAGATTAACGAGTCATGCTAACTGATGAAGAGATTATTCAATTGGCATCGGAACACGGGTTTTCACTATATTTACACGGCTCTTTGCAACCGGTTGACAACGGTGATGGCACGATCAGTCTGAAGAAATCAAAAGACTTGACTGCTTTTGCTCGTAAGTTAATCACGTTTGCAAGAGCAATCGAGGACTGTCATGCTAACTGACTATTCGCAGCTCAACTGGAAGCCTGTACGCGACTTCTGTTTCGTCAGGGAGTTGCCCGTCGTGCTGCCCGGTGTCATCTTACCCGGTGCCGACCTGAACCGCTGCACGCCTGTCCTGCATGGTATCGTTGAGGCAATCGGCCCACGAGTGACTGATATGCAGGTCGGTGATCGAGTCGTCTATGAAGCCGGTGCTGGTGAGTTCAGGATACCAGGTGACGATGACGTACGGATCATGCACGAAGAAGACGTGGCGTGTGTGGTAGACCAGCCACCCGCAATGAGACTGTCGCATGGGGTGTGGTCTGAATATCCGCATGATGGTGCTGCGAGTGGCACCAGTGTGGAGGTGTTTCATGGGCAGTAAGCGTACACGTAACCAGCCAGTCGCAACGTATACCACTGAAGACGTGCGAGAAGTCATCACGCTGTTTGCCACCCACATCACCGAACGGTACGACTTGTCTTCCAAAGCACTCCGTTTAAAAATGGACATCGCGCCGGAAGCACTGGTGGCTATCTGGCAGAACGAGATGGAGCAGGAAGTCGGGGAGTGAACATACGCCGACCGGAAATAATGCTTGAAGGTATCCAGATTAAAAGCTTGGAGAAGTTTCAGCGGTTGGCTGCTGCCGTACAGGTAATTGAGGAAGAATGTGGTATTCACGAGGTTACTGTCACTCTTAAAAACATATTTTTCTGTCCATGGATTGATGTTGAGCAGTGTCGTAACACGCCCATGGAACGACTGCTGATTGGTCTGATCGGCAGATTGCATACGGATGGGAGGAAGAAGTGATGGGTCAGAATCGCACAAACGATACGGAAACTGTACGCATGAATCTGAAAGAATTACGACATAAAATCGGCTTCAGTATGACCGATATCGCACTGTGTCTTGGTATCCCGAAGTCTACCTATCAACGATACGAGGACGGTTCTGCCGAACCGCCGCCAGCCGTTCAGCGGGCAGCGCAGGAGTTGTTGCAGATCAACGAAACGTTCATAGCCGAACTACCGGCAAGAGTTGACGCACGCCTGGCAAAGGAAAATCCGCTCGGTGTGCCTAATTTAGCGGAGTGGGACACCGCATAAAATTATCTTGACAACTGTTTACATTAGCGTAAGGATATTTGGCAAAACGTGTAGCCCAATGGGGGTGGCACGACAAGACTGGTACTCAAACAGGAGCAGACCAGCATCATGGCTAAAAATACTGCCGACGAAAAACTCCAGAAGTTTCTTGATAAAGCCAAGAAGCAGCTGAAGAAGTGTATCGACTCCGACGATCATAACCGTAAAATCGCCGTTAACTGTCTGAAGATGCTCAACGGCGATAACATGTGGGATGACGAGGAAGTCAAGCGTCGCAAGTTGGAAGGTCGCCCCTGCCTGAACGTCCCGCTGTTCCCTGTCTTCGTCAATCAGGTTGTCGGCGAAATGCTGCACAACCGCGCACGAGCTAAAGTCAAGCCCGGCGACTACAAATCCTCTCAGCACATAGCCAAGATTCGTTCCGGCATCATATCCAATACCGAATACCGCTCCAACGGCGAAGACATCTACATGACTGCCGGTAAGAGCCAGGTGGCATGTGGTTATGGCGCGTGGCGTATCAACACCCGCTACACCGAAGAAAACCCGTTTATCCAAGAGATGTACCTTGAAGCGATCCCCAATCCATTCAACGTCTACCTGGACCCGACACGCAAGGACGAGGCCGGTGCCGACGCCAAGTTCGGTTTCATCCTGACCAAGTACTCCCGCGATCAATTTGAGGACGAGTGGCCTGATGCCGATTGGCCGTCCGAGATAATTAAAACCGGTCTTGGCATGAAGGACGAACTGTATTTCGATAAGGATTTCATAACGCTGGCCGAATACTTCGTCGTCAAATCCGAAAAGATAATGATGTGCCAGATGGAAGACGGCACAGTAATTACCCGCGAGGAAGCAGACGAGTTGATGGCTGAGAGTCAGGCAAAGTCGAGTGGTGTAACACCCGTGGCCCCCTCCCCTACGGCGTTACCCGCTCCTTTGCCTGTATTACCTGGTGCAGCACCGCAGCATCGGCGGCTGCTGCCCCCCACCATAGTCAAAGAGAAAGCGACATACGTTAAAAAAGTTAAATACTACACACTGACTGCCACGGCGATTCTTGGACCGGCAAAGTCGAAGAACATGACCGACAAGGAGCATACTCAGAAGCTGCTGGATGGTGAGGATTTCCCCGGCGAGTATGTACCCATCGTTCAGATCCTCGGTGTCACGCAGAATATCGAGGGCAAGCAGTACGTCAAGGGTCTTATCAAAGACGCCCGCGACCAGCAGAAAATGGTGAACTACAGTGAAACGGCACTTGCCGAGGCAATTGCCATGTCGCCCAAGGCACCATACATGCTGACACCGCGGCAAGTCGAAGGATTTGAGGAAGACTATAAGAACGCCAACGTCAAGAACAATCCGTTCCTGCTTTATAACATGGACGTGGAGTCAGGCGTTCCGGCACCACCGCCAATACGCACTCGACCCGGCGACCCACCTATTGCATTGTTCAACCAGGCAGCAAGAGCCGTGGATAACTTGAGGCGGGTTATTGGTATTTTCGGCGGCGATATCGGCGAGGGTGGTCCTGAACGAACCGGTGCAGCCGTGTATGCCAAGCAGAAGCCGTCAGATGTCGGTAGCTACGTATACGCTTACAAACTGAATCGCGGTATCGAGCACAGCGCCAAGATTATGAACTCCATGATTCCGACCCTGTATGACACGGAGCGGGACGTTCGTATTCGTAACATCGACGACACCGAGACTGTCGTGCCGATTAACACCACCGTCAGAGCGGCAATCGAGAAGTTGCAACGCTTCCCGACCACTTATCGCGGTATGAATCCGGCGAAACTCGTTGAGATGTATCAGCGCGGCGACGATATGGCAAAGCTGAATGACATTGCCGAGGGCAAGTATGAAGTTGTGGTCACAGTCGGCCCGTCTTACGCGACCGCTCGCCAGGAAGCATCTCAGCAGATGATGTCGCTGATTAACAGCGTACCGTCCATTGGTAAACTTGGTGGCGATCTGATTATCGAAGGTATCATGGACAATCAGCAGGGTGAAAAACTTGCTGCCAGGATACGTAAGACCATGCCTCCAGGTCTGGTTGCATTACACGAGGGCGAGAAGCCGTATCAACCACCGCCACCGCCACAGGTCATGTTGATGCACCAGAAGTCGCGCACGGAAGAGGTGCGCCAGCAAAAAGGTCTGATTGAGCAGAAAGTCGCACTCGTCAAACTGGCAAAAGAAATGGCCGAGTCTAAGGACGAACAAATCAAAGAGGTGCGGTCAGCCGTATTGGGTATCCTCAGTGAGCTTCACGCGGCACCGGGTGCTCATCCAGCGGACCAGCAATTAATGGGAGGACAAAATGGCAATGAAGGACAAGGGTAAGGGGCGTAAGCACGGTGGTAACTCACCGGTGCCAGAACCAACTGTACAACAGTACCGCGAAAAAAGGTGTGTCCGTATTACTGAGGCTGATAATGGACTGACGGTGAGTACTTACGGTCCAAAAGGTGAAAAGATAATGATTGCAAAGTCAGAAAATGAGGCAATGCGTCATGCTAAAACTTTGTTGAAGAGTAAATAACAAGCCGGTGCCGGGTTATCGGGCAAGTAGCACAATAAAGTGATGCCGACTTACGGGCAGAGGGAGTGAATCATGCGTAGAAAATTCGTACATCTGGTCTTTGACAATCCTGAGTTGAATGGTGGAGGCAACACGCCGGACCCGGTTACACCCGATCCAGTAACACCGGACCCGGTTACACCCGATCCAGTAACACCGGACCCACCCGACAGCAACGAACCCGCTGCCGGCACACCTGAAGCTGGGTTACGTGCTGCCGCTAAAGCGGAACGCGTCAAGCGTCAAGCTGCTGAAGCTGCCGCACAGACAGCCCGCGAGGAAGCGGCTTACTACCGTGGAATTGCCGAGCGACCCACTGTGGCTACACCAGCAGCACCTACACCGGTCGCCAAACCCGCCGGTCCACCAGAGCCACCCGTACAGCCGTTACCTAATCAGTTTGAAGAATACTCTGATTTCGAGGCTGCTGACGCGGCGTTCAGACAAGCTGACCGTAAGTATATCGTCGATTTGGCGAGATACGAGGCGCGTCAGGAGTTTGGCACTCAGGCACAGCAACACCAACGTCAACAGACCGATGCACAGATTACAGCCAGTTTTCAAAAACGGCTGAATGAAGAAGCGGCACTTGATCCCGATATCAAAACCATTGCAGATACTTTTCATCTGCCGGGACCAAATCACCTGCCGCTGACCGACCCGATGCAGGAAGCTATACGCGAATCGGATGTCGGTCCAAAGCTACTCAGATATTTTGCAAATAACAAACCCGAAGTATTGCGACTGGCTTCACTCAGCCCGGTCACACAACTGAGGGAAATTGGGCGAATTGAAGCCAGTATCATAAATAAACCACAACCAGTCGTGAAGCATGTGTCAGCCGCTCCCGACCCGATCAAGCCACTCAATAGCGGCGGTAACGTCGATGCAGATGACGACAAAATACCGATGGCCGAGTATCTTGCCAGGGAAAAGGCGCGGCAAGCGGAGCGACGAAAAAGGAGCTAAACAATGAGTACCTTCTTAACAGACATCAAGGTAACGCGCAAGGCATTAGCAATATTACACTCGAAACCGGCTTTCATCGGCACTGTGTCCAGGCAGTATGATGACCAGTTTGCCAACTCCGGTGCTAGAATCGGTCAGTCTTTGCGTATCCGCCTGCCCAACCAGTATGTCGCCCGTCGCGGCCTTGTCGCCTCACCCCAGGCAACCAACGAGCAGTCTGAAACACTGGTTGTCAGTACTGTAGTCGGTGCTGATCTTGACATTAACAGTATCGACCTGACCATGAACATCGATGATTTCGGCGAGCGGTTCCTCGACCCCTGTATGGCGATCATTTCCGCCAGTATCGAGTCTGAAGTGCTCAGTCGCCTGTATTCTGACGTGTATCAGTTCGTTGGCACAGCGGGCGTCACCCCGGCAACAATCCTGCCGTTCCTGAATGCTAAAACTCTGCTTAACCAGAGTCTCGCACCCAAGGGCAACAGCCGTTTCGTTCAGCTTGATAGCGTTACGTCAGCAGGTTTGGTCAACGGCTTGCAGAACAACTTTAACCCCTCGAAAAACATCTCCAGTCAGTATCTGGACGGTGAAATGGGGCATCTGTCAGGCTTCGACTTCTTCGAGAACGAGCTGGTCCCGACCCATACCAACGGCACAATGCTCGGTTCCGCCAATGTTGTCGTCAATGGCCTGAATCAGACAGGCTCCATTCTGAATACTTCCGGCTGGACTCCTGGTGCGACCATCACCGTCGGCACCGTGTTTACCGCTGCTGGTTGCAACAAAGTTCACCCCGAAGCCAAGACCAATTACGGTGCGCTCCAGCAGTTCGCTGTTGCTGTCGGCTCCAGTGCTTACTACACACCGGCAGTGTTCACCAACGGCGTGCTGGTAACACAGGGTTTCTATACCGCAGACGCCAACGGCCTGATCCCCATCGTGGTTAATCCTCAGATCATCACGAGCGGTGCTTATCAGAATGTTAGCGCATCACCGACCAACGGTGGAGCACTTACCTTCCTGACCGGCGCAGCAAGCACCACCTATGGTCAGAACATCGCTTACCACAAGGACGCTTTCACCTTCGTCACTGCCGACCTCGACCTTCCCAAAGGTATGGATATAGCTTACCGTGAAGCAGTTGACGGCATCAGCCTGTCCTTCATCCGTGGTTTCGACATAATCAACCGCCTGTATATCAGTCGTTTCGACGTTCTGATGGGCTACCTGACTACGCGGGCGCAATTAGCTGTCAGGATCACAAGATAACCGTCAACCAACATCAACCACCCGTCGGCGGTTAAGTCGGCGGGTAAGGAGAAAAATCATGAAGAGAACTTACACAGGTGACGCAATTGACGGTATCACTCTCGGTAAAGATGCAACCGATCCCGTTTCGCTTTACGGCAATGGTCCAGTACCGCAACGCGCCAGTGGTATGCAGGGTCCGGTAGTTCCGACCGTCGGCGCACAGATCGTCACCTATCAGGAAACACTTACCGTAGCGTCAATCGCTGCCAATACCGCTGCTGAACAGGCACTGACTGTCGGCACTACCGCTGGTAACGGCCCACTCACAACCGACTTCATTGCTGCGATCAACAAACCGACAGCCAATGCCGGTGCAGGTTTCCACGGTGGGCGAATCAGTGCCGCCAACACACTTCAGTTCGTGCTGTCGAACGCAACAGCCGCCGCCGTGACACCTACAGCAGGGCAGATTTACAACGTAACCCTGCTTCGCGGTATGCCGGTTCACAGCCAGATCCTGACACCCGCCGCTGTACCTGGCTCCGGTGTTGCCGGTATCGGCACAGTCGCCGAGCAGGAGTTTGCCCTGACACCCGTAAGCGCAACCGGCACTGTTACCGTCAATAACGCCGGTCAGGTTACTGGTGTCACGCTGACTGCTGCTGGATCGAACTACACCGTGCCGCCGACCATCGTGTTTACGGATACTACGATCGCCGGTGCCGCAATTGCTGCCGGGTCAAACACTCAGTATGCACCGAGTTTGTCTGGAGTCAACGGTGTCAACCCACAGCTTACCGGCAATCCTAGTATTAACCCTGGTCCCGGTAAAGGTGCGACGGCTCTGCCGATTATGTCTTCCACCGGCACTGTTATCGGTGTACAGGTTACTAACCCCGGCTCCGGTTACACTTCCGGCAGCACGACTGTTGCCTTCCTGGGTGGTAACAACATTTCGGTTGGTATGGCTATTGCCGTCAACAAACCGACTACCGATGCTGGCCTTGCAGTAACCAACGCCCGTGTGGTGTCTAATAACCGCATAGCAATCACCTATGCCAACGCAACCAGTGTGGCAATTACACCCACTTCTGAGGCGTACAGAATCGCCGGTCTGATGACCTTGCCTCCTTGCAACCACGTAGCCAGCTACGGCGTTGTCGGTACTGGTCTGGTTTCCGTGGCGTCCATTACGTCAGCCGAGCAAGCACTGACCGTCAATGGTCTGCTGGCTACTGACATTGTTATCGGCGTCAGCAAGCCGACTGTATCGGCAGGACTTATGGCAGGTACTGGTCGGGTCAGCGCGGCCAATACTCTTCAGGTTCCGTTCATCAACGCGTCAGCAGCAGCGGTTACGCCATCGGCGACCGAAATTTATGGTGTCACAGTGCTGACTCAGACTCCGTTAATACCGTTCACGGTGCTCACCCCGACACTGACTCCCGTGAGTGTGGCTGCCAATACCACAGCCGAACAGACGTTCACTGTCACCCCGCTGCCGTTCATCAACTCCAGCCCGTCAACGGTATTCGTCAACAAGCCATCGGCGACTGCTGGTTTGGCTGTTGCCGGATGCAGGGTTTCTGCTGCCAACACTCTGGCAATTACATACATCAACCTGACAGCTTCCGCAATCACTCCGGTAGCCGAGCAGTACACTGTCGGCGTGTTCAATGCTGTTGGTCCTGGCGGTGGTGCTCCTGGCTCGTGGGTAGCCCTCTGTGCCCGCACAGGCGACGGTCAGACCCTTAACCTGAACAACGAGTTCCAGCAGGGTCTGTGTAATGCAGGCATCGGTGCTCTGAAAGGCGCTGCGTAATAGCACGCGGCAGGTGTAACAGCCTGCCGCTTTTTTATTGACAGACGGTTCGTTGTACGGTATACCGTTACACATCTTCCCCCTGGTAACATAGTAGGGAACGTCCGGCAGATAGGGAGAATGACGGAACACCGATTCGGGGTGAATCAAGCAGGTGAACGCTGTACCAAACTGGCAACCGATGAACCCAGCGTGACAGTCTGGAGAGACAGACATATATCAAACACCTGGGGAGGGTGAGGACACATGAGCGAACAACCACTAAATGAGCAGTACACCGGTCTGAAAATCTTTGTTGCGGTGCCGTGCATTGACAAAAAGATTTTCTGTAATTGTCATCAAGCATTAATGAACGCCTTACAGGTTATGCTCGCCTGTAATATCCCGTTCAGTTTCTGCTACGAAGTCGGCCTGCCTTACATCAGTATGGCGCGTAACAATCTGGTGAGAAAATTCATGGCGTCTGACTGTAGTCACATGGTTTTTATCGACTCGGATATTGGTTTTGCGCCCGGTATCTTTCACGACCTGATTATCAGCAAGGAGGATGTGATAGGTGGTGCGTACCCGAAAAAACAAGATTCTGAAGAGTATGCTGTTCGTCTGAAGAAGGGTGATGACGGCGGTGTAATCTTTAATAACGGTGTCCTGCTGGCCGAGGGGTTAGCTACAGGATTCATGAAAATCAGCCGTGAAGCAATCATCACATTACAGGAAGCGTACCCCGAACTGCTTTATAATGACGGGATCAGCAACCAGCCGACATACAATTTTTTCGGTGAGTTCATGATCGACGGTCGCATGTTTTATGATGACTACGGGTTCTGCCACCTATGGGAAAAGACGGGCGGTCAACTCTGGTGCCTGCCGAATATTACGTTCACTCATTCAGGCAGTAAAGACTATAAAGGTAACTTCCACACGTTTCTGACTCGACCACGACCGGAAGCAATAATGAAAGCGTTACAGATTGACGGTTTCATGTCTGAGGAAGAACTGGCTTGGCTGTACGAGACAGCTCAGCGTATGAACAGCATCGCGGAGGTAGGAAGCTGGAAGGGTAGAAGCACCACGGCACTGCTAGAAGGATGCAATGGCTACGTGACAGCAGTGGATAACTGGTTAGGTCACGACCCGTCAAGTAATGGTATTCTCGAAGATATCGCCGCAACCGAAGATGTGTACGACACCTTCCGTCGGAATACTGCTGCTTATGATAATCTGATGGTCGTCAGAGGTCAGTCTGCTGAAATTGGTAACGGCATCACCGGCGAGCAATTCGACATGGTGTTTATCGACGCCGAGCATACCTACGAAGGCTGTAAAGCCGACCTGGAAGCATGGGCACCCAAAGCCCGTAAAATTGTTGCTGTTCATGACTACACGGCTTCTTGGCCCGGTGTCATGCAGGCGTTTAACGAAATGTACGAGGTCGCTAGAATTAAAACCTGCGGAACAATAGCCTACGTGGAGGTCTGAGATGACGTCTACCGTTATTGGAGTAATCATGCTCACAGTCGTTACAATAATTTTAATCATAAACGAGGTCTAAAATGAAATCACTGGTAATCGGTCTGCTGTTGGTGCTT